>Ga0255338_1000180_pt1 | contig 253510 bp, 260 predicted proteins | sample MeOH1_35cm_T4_19_FD_203715 | JGI IMG/M metagenome (GOLD analysis project Ga0255338, IMG submission 203715) | Sandy soil microbial communities from University of British Columbia, Vancouver, Canada - MeOH1_35cm_T4_195 | ecosystem: Engineered > Artificial ecosystem > Sand microcosm >... | reverse complement strand
CGAGTTCGACCATCGAGAGCGGAACGCCATTCTCGACAAGCGCGTGGCGGAGCCGGCTGAAGAAATCGACGCGGTCGAGCTGCCGCGGGCTGACATTGAAGGCAACCCGGCGATCGAAGCCGTCGCGATGCCAGTTTCCGAGTGTCGCTGATATTTCACCGATTACCCAGTCGCCGATTTCCGAGATCAGGCCGGTGCTTTCGGCGACCGGAATGAAGCTGCCGGGCAGGCAGAGACCGTCGCGCGGGTGGTTCCAGCGCAGCAGGGCTTCGGTTCCGACCAGTTCACCGGTGACGAGACTGAGCTGCGGCTGGTAGGCGAGCACGAACTCGCCCCGCTGGACCGCTTCGGTGAGCGCCTTCTCGGTATCGATCTTGCGCTGATGGTCCGCCGCGAGTTCGTCGTTGAACAGGCAATGCTGCCCGCCCCCCAGAGCCTTGGCGCGGTACATGGCGATGTCCGCAGCGCGCATCAGCGATTCGATGCTGCTGCCATGATCGGGGCTGAGCGCCACCCCGATGGAAGCGCCGATATCGACGCTATGTCCGTAAAGCTCGAACGGCTCGGAAATGGCGAGGGCGATCCGTCGCGCAACCCGCTCGACCTCGCTGACCGAAGTGATCTCCGGGAAGAAGAGTGTGAATTCGTCGCCGGCAAGGCGCGCGAGCAGCGGCCTCTTGCCGGGGCCTTCGGCGATTTCCGCAGTGACCACGACCCGGAGCCTGTTCGCAACCATGATCAAGAGCTGATCGCCGCGTGCGTGGCCGAGGCTGTCATTGACCATCTTGAAGCGGTCGAGGTCGACGAACAGCATCGCGCAGCTGCTCCCCACCGCCGCCCCGCCCAGAAGCTTGTCGGCTTCGGAACGGAAATGAAGGCGGTTGGGCAACGACGTGACCGGGTCGTACATGCCGAGCGCCTGCGCATTCTCGATAGATGCGCGAACCTCCGCAAACAACGTGTCCACGGCCGCTGCAAGCTTGGGCATGTTCTGCCGAACGATCGCGGGCGGCGGCGAGACAAGGTCGCCGTCCTCAACTGCGAGAAGCCTGTCTCCGAGCGCGGTCAACGCGCGAGCGCTTTCGCTGTTGGGCCGTTCCGAGGCGATGTAGCAGATGAGCAGGCAGAAGGCGCCGGCGACGATCGATGCGATGATCTGATCGTTCAAATTCGTGATGTAGAGGAAGGCGCACAGCGAGAAGACGAACGAGGCAACCCCCGCCGCGCCCGAGAGCAGGGCGTTGCTGAATTTCTGGGCAGTGCCTGCTTTCATCGAATTGCTTAGCGCCCCGAGCGTCGGCACCTTGCCGATTGGCCAGACCTAAACGGGCAGGGTTAAAAATCCGTGCAGAGACGACGTTACCGGCGCCGAAGCACGATATATAAGCTGCCCCCTCCGCCGTGGCGCGGATGAGCGCCCCGAACCGCAGCAATACGGCCTGCGTGGCGCGACACCGCGAGCCAGTCGTGGACGGCGGCCCGAATACGCCCGCGCTGGACCGGCGGCTCGCCCGGCCGATGGTGCCCGGTTATTAACAAAAGCACCCTGTCACCCGCGACTTCCGCGCGTTCCAGCGCAAGGTCGATCGCCCGCCAGGCACCGTCGAGATTCAGGCCGTGGAGATCGACGATGCGGTCAGGCTGGATCGAACCGGAGCGCAACTTCCGATCCCAGGTCCCGTCGAGCGTTATGCCCGGCCTGGGGGGCGGAGGAGGAACTGCTTCCCTGCGAGGGGCCGGACCCTTCGGCTTCGTCGGCGGCGCGCCAGCAGGCGGAGCAGCCTCGGCTTTGGCAACTGGAATAGGTTCGTCCTTGAGCGGCTCGCGCGATAGCGGACGGATGGTTGCGGTTACCCGAGCCCAGAGCTCGGATTCTTCAGGGCTGAGTGCGCGCGACACTGGCGGTGCCCTTCGGCACCAGGATCAGCGCCACGCCGTTCGCGGACATTCCGCCCGCGACCTGTGTCGCCTCGACCCCTGCCCCCCAGAACGTGTCGAATCTGTTCGCACCCTTGATGGCGCCGCCCGTGTCCTGCGCGATCCAGAAGCCATAAGCTTCCGGCCGATCGAGCGCGAGGAAGACCGGCGCGCCGAGCGGAACGAACTTCGGGTCGGCTGCCACCGTCGCGCGAGGAGAGACCGGAACGTTGAGAGCGCCGAGCGGCCCCGGACCCGTCAGCTCACGGAAGAAGATGTAGGACAGATTCTCCCGCATCAGCGCCTTGCCCTGATCAGGGTTGGCCCGCATCCAATCCTTGATCGCCTGCATGTTGGCACCCCCGGGAGGGAGGATTCCACGCTCGCGAAGCAGGCGCCCTATCGCGACATATTCGCGGCCGTTCTGGTCGGCATAGCCAAGCCGCATGACGCTTCCGTCCGGGAAGCGAACGCGGCCCGAGCCCTGGATTTCGAGAAAGAACAGGTCGACCGGGTCTGCCGCCCAGGCGATCTCCAGTCCCTTCCCGGCAAGGATGCCATCCTCGATTTCCGCGCGGGTATAATAGAGGGTGCAGATCCCGGTTTCGTCGATGCGTCCCCGGCCGGTCTGGCCATCTGCCCGCGTGCACCGCATCAAGTCCGCCGGGGCTTTGTAGATCGGAATGTATCCGGGCTGCGGGGTGCGTGATCCGGCGATATCCGGTTCGTAGTAACCGGTCGCAAAAGCCTTGCCCTGGCCGACCGAGACCCAGTCGAAGCGGTCACGGAAGAATGTGGCTGCGTTGGCGGGCGCAACAGCCGCAGCTTCCGCACAAACCGCTGCCCAGTCCTGGGCTCCGGTCAGTCCGGACTGGTCCTGCCGCTTGAGGAGCACCGGGCAACTGGTACGGAATGCCTGAAGAGCCCGGCTCGCATCGAGCTGCGTGATGAACGACGGCGCTGCGGCGAGACTGACGCCGGCGGCAATCGCATTCGCCGGAGGCGGCGGAACGACCGGCGCGGGCGCGGGAATGGGGGCCGACGCAGGGGGCTGAGTGGTTGCCGGCGCCTCAATCGGACGCGTGGCGCAGGCGGACAAAATGATGAAAGTCGCGAGCGCGAGCGCTCTTGCGGAGCGCGTCACTCTTCCTCGTCGGTCTCGATCAGGAGCCAGTTCGGATCGCGGGAGCTTATCTGACGCCGGAAGGTCCAGAGGTCGCGGGTTTGTACCGCGTCGCTCATCGAGCCGGCGACGACTTCGCCCTCCTTGTTGCGCGTTACCGCAGCAATGTCGGCTTCGAAGCGGACGGTCACGACGGCAAGATCGTTGTCGCCGGACGCAGCTGTAATCAGCGCCTGCTCGACCTGGACCAGGCGATTGTCGAGGACGAGACCGTCCTTCTCGCGTTGCTTGATCGCGGTATCGAACGTCTCGAAGACATGGTCGTCGACGTACGGACGAAGGCCCGCCGCATCGCCCTTCCAATAGGCTTCGAGGACCATTCGGTAAGCCGACTTGGCACCTTCGAGGAAGCGCGCGACGTCGAAGGCTGGGTCGGTCGCCAGAAGTGCGCGGACGCCGGGTCCGGCCGTCGGCAGATATGCCAGATCGCCGGGGTCGGTCGCAGACGGCTGGACGACCGAGGGTCGATTCACGCGCGGCTCAACGACTGCTTCGGGATCTGCAGGCTTCAGGATCGGCTGTTGCTCATGCCCGGTACGCTCGCCGAGCACGCTGTAGAGCCTCAGGCCGATGAACAATGCCACCAATGCTAGGATGACGATTACGGTCAACGCTTAGATTCCGATCCTTCCAGTTTCGCCGCAAACATAGTGCGCGAAACCTTTCAATTCAAAGCCCACTTCACCATGCCGCCGCCATTGCGCGCCCGTTGGGCGACTGCTAGTCGGCCAACTCGAAACGCTCGCGGGCCCAAGCGGGTCCGCTACTCCCAAATCGATCGAAGGCGAAGAACAAATGGCCGATCAGGATATGCTCACGCCCGGAAACGGCTCCGGGGACCCAGCCGCAGGTCCGCAGGCCGCGACATTGGCGCAATATATCAAGGATTTGTCGATCGAGAATCCGAACGCGCCTCAGGTTTTCCAGTGGACAGACCAGCCCCGCGTAGACGTCCAGTTCAACATCGCGGTCGACCGCGTTTCCGACGACGTTCACGAAGTCGTGATCAAGCTGGAGGTTTCGGCCCGTTCCGACAGCGGCGTCCAGTTCATGATCGAGCTGAGCTATGCCGGTCTCTTCGGCCTTCGCAATTTCCCGGAAGAGGCGCTTGGCCCGTTCCTCCTGATCGAGGCACCGCGCCTGCTCTTCCCGTTCGCGCGGCAGATCATTTCCGAAGCGACGCAGAACGCCGGCTTCCCGCCACTCCTGCTCGACGGGATCGACTTCGGCGCGGCCTATTTGGCGCAGCTTCAGCAGCAGGCCCAGGAGTCGCAGACGAACGGCGACGGTACCGAGGATGCTTCGGAGCCCGCGACCCCGCCCGAAGGCTCGGACCAAGCCTGATTTCGCTCTAAACAACGCGGGATCTGCGCATGAACCTGCTTAAGGCGACTGGAACGATCGGCGGACTGACGATGGTCAGCCGCATCGCGGGCTTCGGCCGCGAAATGCTCATGTCGCGCGTGATGGGTGCGAGCTGGCAGGCCGACGCTTTCTTCGTCGCATTCCGGCTGCCCAACACGTTTCGGCGGCTCTTCGGCGAAGGCGCCTTCTCGGCAGGCTTCGTGCCGCTCTACAGCCAGCGGTTGCAGGGAGAGGACGGCGAGGCTCAAGCCAAGCGCTTTTCCGAGGAAGTGCTGGCGGTCTTCCTGCCGACGCTGATCGTCTTCACATTGGTCTTCGAGATTATCATGCCGCTCTTCGTCGCGGCGATCTCGGGCTACTCCGGCGACAAGCTCGGCCTCGCGACTTTCCTGACCCGGATCACATTTCCGTATCTCCTGCTGATCAGCCTGGTCTCGCTATTCTCGGGTATTCTCAACAGCATCGCGCGGTTCACGGCCGCGGCATTCGCTCCGGCGCTCCTAAACCTGGCGATGCTGACCGCGCTGATCTTCGTGCCGGTCGGTGGGACGATTACGGCGACGGCGCTGTCTATCGCGGTGACGTTGGGAGGCGTTCTGCAGCTCGGATTGCTGCTCTATGCATGCAAGCGCGCAGGCATTGTCCTCAAGCTTCGCAAGCCGAAGATGACACCCGGAGTCCGGCAGTTCATCCGCGTCGTCGTGCCGGCTACCCTCGGCGCCGGCGTCTATCAAATCAGCGCCTTCATCGACACCTTCTTCCTCGCCCGCCTCGGCACCGGCGCGCTGAGCTATTTCAACTATGCCGACCGCCTCAACCAGCTTCCGCTCGGAGTGATCGGCGCCGCGCTTGGCACGGCAATCCTTCCGCAGGTGAGCAAGCATGTCGGCGCGAATGAGCCGGAGAAGGCCGCACGCGTCCAGGGCCAGGCGGCGGAACTGGCCATGCTGCTGTGCCTGCCCGCGGCCCTCGCTCTGGCGGTCAGTGCGCTGCCGCTGATCTCCGCACTTTTCCAGGGCGGTCGCTTCACGGCCGAGGACGCACGGCTGACGGCCCTCACACTCTCCATCGTCGTGCTCGGCTTGCCCGCCTACGTCCTGGTGAAGGTGCTGACGCCCGGCTTCTACGCTCGGCAGGACACTGCGACGCCGGTCAAGATCGCCGCCCTTGTCCTCGTCGCAACCGTCGTGCTCAACTTCATCCTGATCCCGCCCTTCGGGATCGCAGGTCTCGCGTCCGCCATCGCGATCACGTCCTGGCTCAACTGCCTGCTGCTCTACATCATCCTTCATCGTCGCGGACATTTCCGGATCGAGGGCTGGCTTGCATCGCGCGTCCTCCGGCAGTTGCTGGCCGGTGGTCTGATGGTCGCCGCATTGTACGGAATCCGGATGGTTCTCGGTGGCTGGTTCGACGGCTCGGTCGGACATCGTCTCGCCGGCGTCGTGGCCTTGGTGGGCGGCGGCATGGCGGTCTACTTCCCGGCCGTCTGGGTCTTCGGCGGAACCGACCGCGAGGAATTGAAGTCCCTGTTCCGGCGCAGGAGACCGTACACCGATGTCGGCTAATTCCAGCATGCGGGTCGTCTCGGGTATCCAGCCGACTGGCGGGCTTCACCTCGGCAACCTGCTGGGCGCGATCCTGCGCTGGGTCCGGATGCAGGACGAGGCCGAGTGCCTGTTCTTCCTCGCCGACCTTCACGCGCTGACAATCGACGTCGATCCTCAGGAGCTTCGGTCCAACATCCGCGAGATGGCGGCCGCGCTGATTGCCAGCGGGATCGATCCGAAGAAGTCGATCCTTTTCCAGCAAAGCGCGATCCCGGCCCATGCGGAGCTAGCCTGGATCCTCCAGTGCACCGCTCGTGTCGGCTGGCTGAACCGCATGACGCAGTTCAAGGAGAAGTCCGGCAAGTCGCGCGAAGGCGCCAGCGTCGGTCTCTACACCTATCCGGTCCTGCAGGCCGCGGACGTGCTGCTCTATCGCGCCACGCACGTGCCGGTCGGCGAGGACCAGAAGCAGCATCTCGAGCTGGCCCGCGACATCGCGATCAAGTTCAACACGGATTACGACGTGGAACTGTTCGTGCCGCCAGAGCCGTACATCCCGATCGGGGCCGCGGCTCGCATCATGAGCCTTCGTGACGGATCGGCGAAGATGTCCAAGTCCGACCCGTCGGACATGAGCCGCATCAACCTGACCGACAGCGACGACCAGATCTCGCAGAAGATCCGCAAGGCCAAGACCGATCCGGAGCCGCTTCCCGACGATCCAGCGCTGTTGGATGCACGGCCCGAAGCGAAGAACCTCGTCGGGATTTACGGCGCGGTGACCGGTGAAACCGTCGAGCAAGTCCTGTCGCGATTTGCCGGCCAGGGGTTCGGTGCGTTCAAGCCCGCGCTCGCCGACGCGCTCGTGGCCCTGCTGCACCCGCTGCGCTCGCGGCTCGAAGAATTGCGCAACGATCCGGCGGAACTGGATCGGCTGCTTGCGGACGGCTCCACGCGCGCGGCCGCGCTCGGCCAGCCGGTTCTGAAGCAGGCTTACAGCGCGGTCGGCCTGCCGCGCTGACACCCCGCTTCATCGACAGTTCAGCACTGCCGATGATATAAGGGCCCGAGCCCAAAAGGGTTTTCGGGAATCGAGGTGTAACATGCGTATTCGCAATCTTGCGGCCGCCGCCTTTATTGGCGTGGCGGCACTTGGCGTATCTGGCTGCGCCACCAGCCTTCCGACGAAGGTCACGCGCTATTCTGTCGCCATTCCGCAGGGACAGAGCTTTTATGTAGTTCCGGGCCAGGGCGTTCAGTCCGGCCTTGAGTTCAACCGCTATGCGGTGCTCGTCGCCGAGCAGATGGCGGCGCGCGGTTATCAGCAAGCTGCAAGCACCGCTGCGGCCGATATGCTGGTCAAGGTCGGGTACGGCGTCGACAACGGCACCAAGGAAATCTCGGTCGATCCGTTCGCGCGGTCCCGTTACTACGACCCGTTCTACCGCGGCTTCTACGACCCGTTCTATGGCGGCTATTTCGGCCGTCCCTACTGGTCACGCTATGGCTATTACGGATACCGCTCGCCCTTCTACTGGGGCTGGGACGATCCGTTCTGGTATAACTCGCCCTACTCCGGCTTCGGCGCCGATCCGATCCGCGAGTACACGGTCTACAAGAGCGAGCTTGACCTCGACATCGTTCGGCGCGTCGACAACGCGCCGTTGTTCGATGGCAAGGCGGTTGCCCGTTCCCAGACCGATGAGCTTGGAACGCTTGTTCCAAACCTGATCGAAGCGATGTTCACCAATTTCCCGGGCGAGAACGGAAAGACGGTGAAGATCACGGTCCCGGGCCGAAAGCGCCCCACCACCGCGACACGCTAAAAGAAAGGCCCGGCTGGATTGCGCCAGCCGGGCCAGTTCTTCGGCCGTTGGGGCGATCGAGTACCCCCCTCCCCGGAATCAGCCTTCGAGTTGCCTCGTCAGCAGACGGATGTCGGCATCGAGTTCGGCGTCGCTCGCGCGAAGCTTTTCGATTTGCCGGACGGCATGGATCACGGTCGTATGGTCGCGGCCACCGAAACGCCGGCCGATGTCCGGAAGCGACTTCGGCGTCAGCTGCTTCGAAAGGTACATCGCGACCTGGCGCGGACGAGCCACTTCACGAGCGCGGCGGGCCGAAGTCATCTCTGCCTTGCGGATACGATAATGCTCGGCGACCTGAGCCTGAATCTCATCGATTGTGATCCGCCGCTGGTTGGCGCGGAGCACATTGGCGAGAACCTCCTCGACGAAAGCGACGTCGATCGCGCGGCCGGTCATCATCGCGTAAGCGGCGATGCGGTTGAGCGCGCCTTCGAGCTCACGGATGCTCGACGTGACGCGGCGTGCAAGAAACTCAACGACATTGCGCGGCATGTCGACGGCCGGAAGAGCCGCCAGCTTGGTCTCGATGATATTGAAGCGAAGCTCGAAGTCCGCCGCGTTGATGTCGGCGACCAGGCCCCACGACAGGCGCGACAGAATGCGCGGCGCGATGCCGTCCAGATCCTGCGGAGCGCGGTCCGACGTGATCACCAGCCGACGCCCGGCCGTGATGATCTCGTTCATCGTGTGGAAGAATTCTTCCTGCGTCGAATCCTTGCCGGCGATGAATTGGACGTCGTCGATCAGCAGCAGATCGGCGCTCCGTAGCCGCTGCTTGAACCCGATCGTGTCGTTTTCCTTCAGGGCGCGGATGAACTCGACCATGAACTTCTCGGCGGACATCGACACGACCTTGGCCGAGCGGTTCTGTGCAAGGAAAGCGTGGCCGATCGCATGCAGCAGGTGGGTCTTGCCGCGGCCGGTACCGCCATGGATGAACAGCGGGTTGAAGCTCACCGACTTGGCAGTGGCCAGCGTCTTCGCGGCGGTCGCGGCGACTTCATTCGCCTTGCCGATCACGAAGGTTTCGAACCGATAGCGCGGATCGAAATTCGGGATCGAAGGATCACGGCCGCGAGCTGCCGGCTCCGGAGCCTCTTCGAGAATCAGGAGCGGAGTCGGACGGGGGCCGTCAGAGCTCGCGACGACCCGGACTTCACGGACCAGCGGAAGCGTCGTCTTCCACGCGAGCGCGAGTCGGTCACCGAAATGCGACCGCACCCAATCGGCCATGAACTGGCTCGGCATGACGACGTCGAGCGCGCCCATTTCCGGATCGAAATTGCCAAGCGCTGCCGGCTTGAGCCAACCGTCGAAAGTGCGGGCGCCGAGGTCACGGCGTAGTCCGGCCCGGATCGAGTCCCAGGCGGCCTCGAGCGGTGCGGCGACCTGCCCTTCAGTCCGCTCTTGGCACGAGTCCGAACGTTCTGCCTGCACTGACTGGCGCCTCCTCACATTCCTCAAGAGCCAGAGACAAAAAGGGACCGTCGCGACCGACCGAGTCGGGCGCCCAAGGTTGCTTTTCTCTCTAGCCCCCCGACGCGGATTCGCGTCTGGAAAAATGGTTTTGGAAGCCTGCGGCGAGTCATTCAAGCGCGATTTTTCACAAGAATGAAATAATCAGCCTTGACAGCGCAAACGCGGGGATTTTGGCAGGAAATGGCCGATTTCCGCGGATTCCTTGTTTACTTTCCCGTTAACCGATGCGCGAATCGCGGTAATTGCTGCATTTTTTTTACAGGCAGAAAAACGAAGGGCCGCCGGCAATGCCGACGGCCCGTATCGTTGCGGGACTGTAGCCCTGGAAATCAGCCGAGAGCGGCGACTCGCTTGGCCAGCCGCGAGAACTTCCTGGAAGCCGTATTCTTGTGGAGAACGCCGCGAGCGACGCCGCGCGCCATCTCCGGCTGAGCCTCGCGAAGCGCCTTTGCAGCCTCATCCTTCTTGCCTGCGTCCAGTGCCGACTCGACGGCCTTGATGAAAGACCGGATGCGGCTGACGCGGCTGTGGTTGATGGCTGCGCGCCGATCATTGCGGCGGATGCGCTTCTTGGCTTGCGGCGTGTTCGCCATGAATGTTCCTCTAAAACCCTGTGGCTCAATGAAAAAGCGGCGCGTAGCCAAGAGGCCGCGCCGATGCGAGCGATCCCCTAACGGGAGAGGTCCGAATCGTCAACCTGTCACCTCTGGCAGGCAGGACAGTAGAACGTCGAGCGGCCGCCCTGTGCGAATCGCTTCACAGTTCCCCCGCAACCGCAGGGCTGTCCCTCGCGGTCATAGACGGCAAAGGTCTTCGAGAAATAGCCCAACTCGCCATCGGGGCTGGTAAAATCACGCAACGTCGATCCGCCCGCCTCGATTGCCTCGTCGATCACTTCCCTGATGGCGACGACGAGCCGCTCGAGCCGGGCCAGCGACACAGTTCCGCCTGCCCGCTTCGGGTGGATGCCCGCGCGATAGAGCGCCTCGCAGACGTAGATATTGCCGAGGCCGGCCACGATACCCTGGTCGAGCAGAAGCAGTTTGATGGCCGCCTTCCGCCCGGCCAGCCGCCGCTTGAGGTCGCGAGCCTCGAGTTCGAGCGGCTCCGGGCCGAGTGCCGCGAACGCTGGCCATTCATCCAGCTCGCCCGTCGGAACGAGGTCCACCGATCCGAATCGTCTGGGATCGTTGAGCGCGAGACGCGTCCCCTCCTCCGTCTCGAGCAGCAGGTGATCGTGCTTCTGCAGTTCGGAGCGGTTGATCCGCCAGCTTCCCGACATGCCGAGATGGAAGATCATCGTGTCATCGCGGTCGGTGTGGATGAGCCCGTATTTCGCGCGTCGGCCAAGGCCGGTGACCTTCGCGCCGGTCAGTCGCTGGCCGAGATCCTTCGGGAATGACCGCCGGAGATCGGCACGCCGGGCTTCGACGCGGGTGATCCTCCTGCCATCGAGAACGCGCGCGAGACCGCGGACAGTGGTTTCTACTTCGGGAAGTTCAGGCATGGCCGGCGATATGGCGGACCGGCCCCAACCCCGCTAGAGGCCCGCCCCATGTCCGACAGAAGTGCAAAAGTCAGTTTCGGCGAAGAGCTTGTCAGCCCCGAAGAGAAGACGCGCCGTGTAGGCGAGGTCTTCAGCTCGGTCGCCCGCCGTTATGACATGATGAACGACCTGATGTCGGGCGGCTTGCACCGGCTGTGGAAAGACAGGTTCGTCGCCCGGGTGAAGCCGCGGCCGGGCGAGCACATCCTCGATATGGCTGGCGGTACTGGCGACATCGCCTTTCGGATGGTGCAGCGCGGCGCCGAGGTGACCGTCTCCGACATCAATGCGGACATGCTCGCGGTCGGGGAGCAGCGAGCGGAGAAGCGCGGTCTCAAGGGGCTGACCTGGCAGGTTCAAAATGCCGAGAAGCTTTCGTTCGCCGACAATAGCTTCGATGCCTACACGATCGTTTTCGGCATCCGGAACGTCACCCACATCCCGCTGGCCTTGAAGGAAGCACACCGCGTCCTGAAGCGCGGCGGGCGTTTCTTCTGCATGGAATTCTCGCGGAGCGACTGGCCCGGCTTCTCCGAGCTTTACGACGCCTGGTCGAAGAACGTCATCCCAAAGCTCGGCAAGGCGATCGCGGACGACGAGGCGAGCTACAAATACCTCGTCGAGTCGATCCAGCGCTTCCCGCGCCCCGAAAAGTTCCGGGCCATGGTGACGGAAGCCGGGTTCGTCCGGGCCGCGGCCGAACCGATGCTGGGTGGCCTCGTGACGATCCACAGCGGGTGGAAGATTTGACGACAACCGTCACCCACCTGTGGCGTCTGTTGAAATGGGGCCGGACGCTGGCTCGCCATGGCGCATTGCGCGGAATCGAAGACGATCCGCTTACGCCGCCGCAGGTGAGAAGGTTGGCGAGGATCGCTCGCTTTGGAGCGCGAATCCCGCCGACGCCTGATTACGCAGCAGCGCTTCAGGAGATCGGGCCGGCTGCGATCAAGCTGGGACAGGCTTTATCGACCCGACCCGACCTGGTGGGCGCCAAGGCCGCCGAGAATCTGTCGCGGCTCCAGGACAACCTGCCCCCCGCGCCCTTCGATGCAATCCGCAGTGTCATCGAGGCATCGTTCGGAGCGCCGCTCGAACAGCTTTACGAGAGCTTCGACCCGAAACCGATCGGAGCCGCCTCCATCGCGCAGGTCCACAAGGCCGTAACCAGCGAAGGTCGCGTCGTCGCGGTCAAGGTTCTCCGCCCCGGCATCGAGGAAGAGATCGCAAGGGCAATCGAAACCTATGAGTGGGCCGCGGCACATGTCGAAGCGATGGGCGGTGAACCGGCTCGCCTGAGACCGCGCCAAGTCGTTGCCCAATTCAAGCAGTGGACCGCGCGCGAGCTGGACCTGCAGCGTGAGGCGGCATCGGCGTCCGAGCTTCGCGAGAACATGGTCGCAGAGCCGGGGTATTACGTCCCTGAGATCGACTGGCGGCGCACCGCCCGGCGCGTGCTTACGCTCGAATGGCTCGACGGGATCAAGCTCAACGACCGCGACGCCCTGATCGCCGCTGGCCAAGACTGCAATGCGCTCGCTTCCACGCTGGTCCGGGCATTCCTGCGGCAGGCGGTGGTCGACGGTTTCTTCCACGCCGACCTGCACCACGGAAACCTGTTCGCACTGAAGGATGGGCGGATCGCCGCCATCGACTTCGGCATTATGGGCCGGATCGACCGTCGCGCTCGGATGTGGCTGGCCGAGATCCTCTACGGCCTCATCACCGGCGATTACCGGCGCGTCGCCGAGATCCATTTCGAAGCGCAGTACGTGCCCGGGCATCACAACGTCGAAGAGTTTGCGACCGCACTCCGCGCGGCGGGGGAGCCGATCCGTGGCCTGCCGGTAAAGGAAATCTCCGTCGGCCGAATGCTCGAGAGCCTGTTCTCGATCACTCGCGACTTCGACATGCCGACGCAGCCGCACCTACTGCTGCTCCAGAAGTCGATGGTGATGAACGAGGGCGTCGCGACCGCGCTCGATCCCGACATCAATATGTGGGAAACCGCCGAGCCCTTCCTCCGCGACTGGCTGCGCGCCGAGCTCGGGCCCGAGGCCTATTACGCCGATCGCATCATCGAGCTGGTCCGCGCGGCCAAGCTCGTTCCCGAGCTGATCAAGCGGATCGACCAATATTATCCGCCGTTCGGTGCCGCCCCTCCGCCGCCCCCGCTTCCGGAAATCGCGGTGATCGAGCGGCCTCACTTTCTGGGTTATGGGATCGTCGCCGCACTCGCCGCTGCGGCCGGCGCGATAGCCGTTATGATCGTCGGCTAGACGACGTCTTTCTACTGCGGACTCAGGCGGTTGGCAGGAATATGACCGTCTTGCGCTAGCCGGAAGTCTGCGCACGCCGAGCTACGTCAGTGGCCGGAACGTCGCCCTCCGCACTCCGTTCGTTAGACATGGGCTCACCAGCCCCATCCTAGTGAATCCAGCAGAAGGAGGCCTGAAATGCCGAGAGGATATGGCGACGACACGAACCGGGACCGATGGCGCGAGGATGACCGCGAACGGTCGAGCTATGGACGCTATCGCGACGAAGACAGAGGCTTCTTCGAGCGCGCGGGTGAGGAGATCCGCTCCTGGTTCAGCGACGACGACGATCGTGGCGCAGGACGAGACGACCAACGTGACACATCCTGGAACCGCGACCGGGAAATGAGCGGCAGTGGAATGCCGCGCAGCACTTCCTGGGACAGAGACCAGGAGCGTAATCCGCGCAGTTCTGGCGGCGGACGGCCGGGAAGACCCTCTTGGGATCAGAACCACAGCAGCAGCGGCGCCCGAGATCGCAGCAGCTTCGGTGGCATGAGCCAGGCCGGCCTGGGCCGTTCAGGCGGCGGTGACTGGGATCGTAACCAGAATCGCAGCGGTTATGGCTCGCGTGCCGGGTCAGGGACGTCGTCAAGCGAGCGCGATCATTCCGGAACCCGCGGCTTCGGCGGATTCCGCGACGAAAGCGACTTCCGCGGTCAGCACCGTCGCGACCATCCCCAAAGCTGGGGCGAGGCCAATCGTGGCGAAAACGAATCGCTGGGGTACGGCGACTTCAGCGCAACGCTGGGAGGCTTCGGGAATCAGACTTTCGGGTCCAGCGAGCACGACCACTATCGGAATTGGCGGGATCGCGAGATGGCGAAGCTCGATAGGGACTATGCCGACTACTGCCGCGAGCGGGAGCAGCAGTTCAATCAGGACTTCGACAGCTGGCGCCGCAATCGCCCGACCCAGAGCCAATCGAACGCCGATCTCGGGACAAGCTCGAACGCAGGCATCGGAACGACGACCGCATCGATAACCGGGACCGCCGGAAGCGGCTCCGCCATCGGAAGCGCGACCGGCACGGGCGGGTCGATCCAGTCCGATACGACCGGCTCTACTGAGACTGCGGACGCCGGGACTGGCCGCTCAAGCACGCGCTCGCGCAGCTAACTGACAATCCGTCACGCGAGGAGGCGGGGTCCGCAAGGGCCCCGCTTTTTTGTCAGCTTGCGCGACCGGCGTGGAGCTATAACCTCCGGCGCCAAACATTGGGGGACCGGTCGATGCTTCGATTTGCCTTGGCGCTTGCAATCTCCGCCATTCCCGCGCTGTCCGCATCGCCCGCAAAGGCAACCGATGCGCCTGCCTCGACCCATCAGCATCTGGTGAGCCTGTTCGCCGACTGGAAAGCACTCAACCGCGCCGAGATGGTGAATGGGCGCCCCGACTACGGGCCGGCGGCCATGAATCGAAAAGCCGGGAAACTCGCCGATCTGATGTCGCGGATGACGAGTATCGGCACGGACGGTTGGAGTGCCTCCCAAAAAGGCGACTACCGGCTCCTCCAAGCCGAGATGAACGGTCTCGATTTCTACTTCCGGGTGCTCAAGCCCTGGGCTCGCGATCCCGGCTTTTACCAGACCGTCTTTCCCGAGATGAGCGACGTGCCGGCGCATGAAGGCACTTACGCCGAGCCGGTCATCGACCTGTTCGCATATCGCTGGCCACTGAACGCCGCCGACCAGAAGAGCCTCGCAAAGCAACTGGCGACCATCCCGCCGCTCCTGACCGATGCGCGCGCCAATCTTGCAGGAAGCAATGCGCACGATCTGTGGGCCTATGGCGACCGCGCCTTTCGCGAGCAGGCCGAGGCGCTCGCCGCGCTCGAAGCGGGGACGCTCAGCCTCAACGATCTCGACGGCCGCCGTACCGCCTCTCTCAAGGGAGCCTCGCCGGAACTCAAGTCAGCAGTGGCACGGGCGCGCGAGGCAACCCTCTCCTTCGCCGACTGGATCAAGTCCGAAGCGCCGAAGCGCAACGGGCCGTCCGGCGTCGGCAAGGACAACTACAATTGGTACCTGAAAAACGTCCTGATCAGTCCCTACGATTTCGATCAGCAGGTCACCCTGCTCCAGCGCGAGCTCGACCGCTCGCTTGCGTCGCTCAGGCTCGAGGAAGTGCGCAACCGCGCGGCGCCTCCGATTGCCGAAATCAAGGATCCGGCCGCCTACAAGAAGATGGCGCTGGCGCGGAACGAGCGCCTTTACCGGCTGCTCGTCGACGGCGGGTTCATTACCGACAAGCCTTATTATCGGTCGGCTCTGTTCGGACAGCTGGGCGACTACACACCACCCGACCAGCGCAATTTCTTCACCCATGTCACGGCGCTCGACCCGCTGCCTTTATCGAGCCACCAGTTTCACTGGATCGAGCTTGCACGACTTCGGCACGAACCGCACCCGAGCCCGATCCGGCAAGTCCCGCCCTTGTTCAACATCTACGCCGATCGCTCGGAAGGTTTAGCAACGGCGATGGAAGAGGTGCTGATGCAGGCCGGGCTCTACGACGACGAGCCGCATGGCCGCGAGCTGGTCTGGATCATGCTCGCCAATCGCGCCGCACGCGGGCTGGCGTCGCTGCGGGTCCAGGCAAATGAGATCGGGCTCGACGAGGCCGGGAAATATCACGCTAGCTGGACTCCGCGCGGCTGGTCGGACGCCAACAGCCGGCTGGTCGGTTTCGAGCAGCTGCTCTACCTCCGCCAGCCGGGCTACGGGCCGAGCTACATCATCGGCAAGACCCAGCTCGATCGCCTGCTGGCGAAGGCATCGCATCAGGCGGAGGTCGATGGCCGGCCATTCTCCGCGCGCGATACATTCGCTGCCATCTGGGCGTCCGGGATCGTTCCGCCATCGATCATCGACGACGAGTTCCTCCAGCCAGCCAAGTAAGCGGAACTCGACTCTCCACCGCACACAGGGCTAAGCCGCGCGCAATGGCCAAGGTGCTGCTGATCGTTGGCGGGGGAATCGCCGCCTACAAGTCGCTCGAGCTCGTGCGGCTCTTCAAGAAGGCCGGGCATGAGGTCACACCCGTACTGACTCGCGGCGGCGAGCATTTCGTCACGCCGATGGCGCTTGGGGCCCTTGCGCAGAGCGAAGTCTACACGTCGCTCTGGGAACTCAAGGACGAAGTGGAGATGGGCCACATCGAGCTCAGCCGCTCGGCCGACTTCATCCTCGTCTGCCCGGCAACCGCGGACCTTCTCGCGAAGATGGCGGCGGGCATCGCTGACGACCTCGCAACGACCCTGCTCCTTGCGACCGACAAGAAAGTCGTCATCGCTCCGGCCATGAACGTACGCATGTGGCAGCATCCCGCGACCGAGCGGAATGTCGCGCAGCTGCAGGTCGACGGCGTAACCGTCATCGATCCGGACGAAGGCGAGATGGCTTGCGGCGAGTTCGGCCCCGGCCGCCTGCCCGAGCCGGACGCGATCGTCGATTTCCTCACAAAGAACGGTTTCCTCGGCACCAAGTGAGTCTCATCGGCAAGCATGTTCTGGTCACTGCCGGGCCGACGCACGAGCCGATCGATCCCGTGCGAGTGATCGCCAATCGTTCCTCCGGGCGGCAGGGCTTCGCAATCGCCGCCGCGGCCGAGGAGCTTGGCGCGCACGTGACCCTGATCGCAGGTCCCGTTTGCCTCGAGACGCCACGGGACGTGAAGCGCGTCGATGTTGAGACCGCAGAGCAGATGGCCGATGCGGTCATGGCCGCTCTTCCCGCAGACGTCGCGATCCTCGTTGCTGCAGTGGCGGACTGGCGGGTGGAGCCCTCAACTACGAAGCTGAAGAAGGGCGAAGGGCCGCCGAAGCTCAAGTTCATCCCGACCCGCGACATTCTTGCTGAGATTTCCGGTCACGAGCAGCGCCCTCGCCTCGTCGTGGGCTTTGCTGCGGAGACGGACCGGGTCGTCGAGAATGCTATCGCCAAGCAGGTCGGCAAGGGCGCCGACTGGATTGTCGCCAACGACGTGTCGGGCGACGTGATGGGCGGGCACAGGAACCGGGTGCACCTCGTCACCGCAGATTCGGTCGAGGACTGGCCCGAGGATTCTAAGGAAGAAGTCGCGCGGCACCTGATCCGCCGCGTCGCACAGGAGTTTGCATGATTGAAATCAAGCTAACCCGTTTGCCGCACGGCGACGGGCTGCCCTTGCCGAAATACGCGACCGAGCACGCAGCCGGACTGGACGTAGTCGCTGCGGAGGACCTGACCTTGCAGCCGGGCAAGCGCCACGCCGTTGCGACCGGCTTCGCAATCGCGATCCCGCACGGCCACGAGGTGCAGGTGCGCCCCCGCTCCGGCCTCGCGCTCAAGAACGGCATCACCTGCCTCAACACACCGGGGACGATCGACAGCGATTATCGCGGGGAGGTGAAGGTCATCCTCGCCAATCTCGGCGATGAACCGTTCGAAGTCCGCCGCGGCGAGCGCATCGCCCAGCTGGTGCCGGCTCCGGTCCTGCGCGCCCACTTCACCGAGGTGCACGAGCTTGAGGAGACGGCGCGCGGCAGCGGGGGGTTCGGAAGCACCGGACGGTGACCGACCTCAGCGACGACGAACTCGAACGCTACGCCAGGCATATCGTCCTTCCACAGGTCGGCGGCGTCGGTCAGCGGAAGCTCAAGGCTGCGAGCGTTGTGGTGGTCGGTGCCGGAGGCATAGGCAGCGCGGTACTGCCGGCACTGGCGGGCGCGGGCGTGGGCCGTTTGACGATCATCGACGATGATATTGTCGATCGCACCAATCTGCAGCGACAGCCGATCTTCCGGGACGATCAACTTGGCCAGCTGAAAGTGGTGCTGGCATCCGAGTTCGTCCGCAACTTGAACCCGTACGTAGAGGTCGATGCAGTGCAGCAGCGGCTTACGGCCGAAAATGCCGAGACACTCCTCAGCGGCCACGATCTCGTTCTCGACGGCTGCGATAATTTCGCGACGCGGCTGGTCGTCGGCGACACACTGACGCGCCTCCACATCCCGCTCGTTTCAGCGGCTGCGGTCCAATTCCAGGGCCAGATTGGGCTCTTCCGCGGTTGGGAGGCCGACAAGCCCTGTTACCGCTGCTTCGTCGGCGATGCGTTCGACAGCGACGATTGCGACACCTGCGCGGAGCAGGGCGTGCTCGGAGCGCTCACGGCGACCGTCGGCGGCTTAGCGGCGCTGATGGCGATCCGCGCGATCGTCGGCATCGGCGATGACGTCGCCGGAAGCCTGTTCCTGTTCGACGGAGCCGCGCTCGACTGGCGGAAGATTCGCCTGCCGAAAGACCCGAACTGCCGGACCTGCTCGGCCTAGGCTTTCTTCTTTCGTGCCGGTTTCCTTTTGCCCTTCGCCGACGGCCCCTTCGCGGCCTTCGCATCGATCCACTCGAGCGCCTGCTCCAGCGTCACCGCCTTAGGATCCGAGCTCTTCGGCAAGGTCGCGTGGGTCGTGCCATCGCTGACGTACGGTCCGTAGCGGCCGGCCATCACCTTGATCTCTTTGCCGCTGCTCGGGTGAGCGCCGAGCACGGCAATGGGCTCGCGCGATGCGCCTTCCCGCCGCCCAGCACCTGAAGCGGCGTCGGCAAGTTTCGCGACGGCGGCGTTCATCCCGGTCTCGAAGACTTCGGCGGTCGAGGCCAGGCGCGCATATTTGCCGTCATGCTCGAGATACGGGCCGTAGCGCCCGATCGAGGCCTTGATCGTCTTGCCCGTTTCCGGATGCGGACCAATCTCGCGAGGCAAAGACAGCAGGCGCTCAGCCATTTCCGCATCGACGTCCGCAACCGGCACGTCCTTCGGAATCGATGCGCGCTTGCCTTCGCGCTCCAGATACGGGCCGAAGCGGCCGGACTTGAGCTCAATGCCGTTGCCGAGGTCCTGCGGTCCTTCGCTCGCCTGCCCTTCCGCACCGCCCTGTCCGAACTTCTGCGTGTAGCGGCACTCGGGATAATTGGAGCAGGCGACGAAGGCGCCGAACTTGCCGCCACGCAGCGACAGCCGGCCGTTCCCGCATGCCGGGCAAACGCGCGGGTCGCTGCCGTCCTCGCGAGGCGGATACAGCCAGGGCGCAAGGAATTCATCGAGAGCGGCCGTTACTTCGGATGGCTTCTGCTCCATGACTTCGCCAGCCTTGGGTTGGAAGTCCCGCCAAAATTCCTGCAGCAATTTCTGCCAATTGAGGCGGCCACCTGAGACGTCGTCGAGCTCTTCCTCGAGCTCGGCGGTGTAATCGTAGCTGACGTAGCGCTCGAAGAAGCGCTCGAGGAACGCGGTGACGAGCCGGCCGCTCTCTTCCGGGATGAAGCGCGCCTTGTCGACGCGCACATATTCGCGGTCCTTCAGCGTCTGGAGGATCGACGCGTAGGTGGACGGTCGACCGATCCCCAGTTCCTCCAGGCGCTTTACGAGACTGGCCTCGGAATAGCGCGGTGGCGGCTGGGTGAAGTGCTGGGTCGCCTCGACGCCGGTCTTCGCTGGAGCATCGCCTTCGCGAAGCGCGGGCATGCGGGCGCCCTCTTCATCCTCCGCCTTCTCGTCGCGGCCTTCTTCGTAAAGCGCGAGAAAGCCGGGGAAGAGGACGACCTGGCCGGTCGCACGGAGGACTGCCCTGCCCGCTCCGTCGGTCAGTTCCACGGTGGTGCGTTCCAGTCGCGCGGAAGCCATCTGGCTCGCGAGTGCCCGATTATAGACGAGCTCGTAGAGGCGCGCGTGATCGCCGGACGCAGCGCGCGACTTGCTGAAGTCGGTCGGGCGGATTGCCTCGTGGGCCTCTTGCGCGTTCTTCACCTTGCTCGTGTAGCGGCGCGGCTTGTCGGGCACGTAGCCGCTGTCATAGCGGTTCGCGATCGCCTTGCGGGCGGCGCTGATCGCCTCCTCCGCCATGTCGACGCCGTCGGTCCTCATGTAGGTGATCAGCCCGTCCTCGTAGAGCGACTGGGCGACCCGCATGGTGTGGCTGGCCGAGAATCCGAGCTTGCGCGCGGCCTCCTGCTGCAGCGTCGAGGTCGTGAACGGCGGAGGCGGGTTCTTGGCGAAGGGCTTGGTTTCGACCGACGAGACCGTGAAGCGTCCGGCTTCGACCGCTGTCTTGGCGGCGTCGGCCTCAGCCTTGCTGCCGATCGAAAGGCGGTCGAGCTTCTTGCCGTCGAGCTGGACGAGGCGGCCCGTGAACTGCTGGCCGTCGGCCTCGAACGTGGCGCTGACCTGCCAATATTCCTGGGTCTTGAAGACCTCGATCTCGCGCTCGCGGTCGACGATCAGGCGTAGAGCGACCGACTGGACGCGCCCGGCCGACTTGGCGCCGGGCAATTTGCGCCACAGGATCGGCGAGAGCGTGAAGCCGACGAGATAGTCGAGCGCCCGACGCGCCCGGTACGCGTCGATCAGATCCACATCGAGATCTCGCGGATTACGCATCGCCTCGGTGACGGCGGCATTGGTGATGGCGTTGAAGGTGACGCGCTGCACGCTTGCAGGAAGCACCTTCTTCTGCCGAAGCACCTCCTGCACGTGCCAGCTGATCGCCTCGCCCTCGCGATCGGGATCGGTTGCGAGGATCAAGGTATCGGCCTTCTTGGCCTCGTCGGTGATCAACTTCAGCTGCTTCGATCGGTCCGGCGAGACCTGCCACTGCATGGCGAAATCGTCCTCCGGATCGACCGACCCGTCCTTCGGCGGAAGATCGCGCACGTGCCCGTAGCTGGCGAGCACTCGGTGCCCGCCGCCCAGATACTTCTCGATGGTTTTCGCCTTCGCGGGCGATTCAACGACTACAAGCTTCAAAATTTGCCCTCACGCATACGCGTATAACGTGGGGTCGACGGATTCGGCTCGTCAAGCGGGTCGAAGGCTGACCTTTCCGCCCGCATGTCGGTCGAGGCGGCCAGCCAGGTCGAGTTCGAGAAGCGCCATCTGCACGGCGCCGCTAGGAACACCGGATAGACGAATGATCTCGTCGACCGGTACGGGCGAAGGGCCGAGAAGCTCCTCGACAAGGCCGAGCCCGCCGGCATCGCCGTCCATCCATTGCGGCTCAGGCGGCTCGTAGGTGGCGCGCGGAGATGCGAAGCCGGGCTGGATCGGACAGACCGCTTCCAGCACGTCCGCCGCGTTCTGGACGAGCGTTGCGCCCTGCCGGATCAGCTGGTTGCAGCCCTGGGCTCGCGGATCGAGCGGCGATCCCGGGACGGCCATGACCTCCCTGCCCGCTTCCGCAGCAAGCCGCGCGGTGATCAGCGAACCGGACTTCGGAGCCGCTTCCACGACGACGGTGCCGAGGCTGAGCCCGGCGATGATCCGGTTGCGATAGGGGAAATGCCGTGCGCGGGGCTCAGTGCCCGGCGGCATCTCTGCCATCACCAACCCGTGCTCGAACATCGCTTCCTGCCGAGCCTGATTTTCCGGCGGATAGAAGACGTCGATCCCGCCAGCGACGACGCCGATCGTGCCGGTCTCCCGCGAGCCGTCATGCGCAGCACTGTCGATGCCCCGGGCGAGCCCTGAGACCACGACCGCGCCCTGCTGGCCGAGATCATAGGCAAGCTGGCGGGCGAAGCGGCACGCCGCAGCGGACGAGTTTCGCGCGCCGACGATTGCGATCAGCGGCCGGTCGAGGAGGCCGAGATCACCCTGGACCGTCAGCAGCGGCGGCGCATCGTCCAGCTCGGCAAGGGCGCGCGGGTACAGCCCCTGCCCGAGGACGAGGTAGCGACCCCCGAGCCCGTCGAGGCGCACGATCTCCTTTTCGACCTCGCTCCGGCTGACGAGGCGCGGCGGACGGCCACCGCCACGCGCCGCAAGATCGGGCACGGCCTCGAGCGCTGCAGCGGGAGATCCGAAGCGGGCGATCAGCTGGCGGTAGGTTACAGGCCCAATGCCGGGCGAACGGACCAGCCGGAGCCGGTCGACCAAATCGTTACTCACTCGGTCTTTCTTCCTACCTTCGGTTCTGTGCCCGCCCGCAGGCGAGCGATGTTGGTCTTGTGCTTCCAGACGACGAGAAGTGCGAACGCCAGGAGCATCGGAAACAGGAGCTGTTCGCCGAGAATGGCCGCGCTGACCGGAGCGCTGAGGGCCGCGATCACGCCGGCCACCGACGAAATCCGAAGGACAAGCAGGAGGCCGATCCAAACGACGGCGTAGATCACCGCGCCCATCGGCAGCAGCGGGATCAGGACGCCGAGCAAGGTGGCGACCCCTTTGCCGCCCTTGAAGCGCAACCAGACCGGGTAGAGGTGCCCGATCAGCGCACCTGCCGCCGCGAAATTCTCCGTGCCAGGCCAGAGCTGGCGGGCGAGCAGGATCGCCGCCGTCGCTTTCAGGCAATCGAGAACGAGCGTTGCCGCCGCTAAGGGCTTGCTCCCCGTCCGCAGCACGTTGGTCGCACCAATGTTGCCGGAACCGATATCACGCACGTCGCCCTTGCCCGCGAGGCGCGTCAGCACCAGCCCGAACGGGATCGATCCGAGGAGATAGCCGAGCGCAAGCGCCAGGAGCAATTCGCTTCGCATGAAACGCGGTTGGTAGCACAAGGACGAACGCCTGCAATTGCGCGAGCCCAATTCGCGTGCAAAGCCGCGCGCCATGGACGCGAACTCGCCCCTCTTGTTCTTCGATTCCGGTGTCGGCGGCCTGTCGGTCCTGGAACCGACGCGAAAGCTGCTCCCCAACGCTCCGATCGTCTACGTCGCCGACAATGCGGGCTATCCGTACGGCAGGCGAAGCGAGGCGGAGATTGCCAGCCGGGTGCCCGCCTTGCTCGGCCGGCTGGTCGAACGCTTCCATCCGCGCCTCGCCGTGATCGCCTGCAACACGGCTTCGACCATCGCGCTCGAACACGTCCGCTCGGCGCTCGACCTGCCGGTCGTCGGCACGGTCCCGGCGATCAAGCCGGCTGCGGAGATGTCGAAGACCCGCGTGATCGGCGTGCTCGGAACGGAAGCGACCGTCCGCCAGCCCTATGTCGACAATCTCGCCGCCGAGTTCGCGGCCGATTGCACGATCATCCGCCACGGCTCGCCTGAACTCGTCGATCTCGCCGAGGCCAAGCTCGCTGGAGAGGGAATCACGGTCGACGCCGTGCGCTCGGCAGCGCAGCCGATGTTCGATGCGCCGGGCGGCGACCGGATCGACGTGGGCGTCCTCGCCTGCACCCATTTCCCGCTGCTTCGGACGGAGTTGAGCCAGGCATTTCCCGGCGTTCAATGGATCGACGGCGGACCGGGCATCGCCCGCCGCATCGCCTATCTGACCCGGGAGCAGCCGTGGCCAACCGAGCCTTCGGAAGGCGTCATGGTCTTCACCGCCGAACCTCGATCGACATTGTTGAGCACCCTGGCCTACTACGGAATCGGGGAAGTCCGGACGCTCTAGTTGCGAGTCGTTCGCAATGGAAATCCGGCGGACCGAGCGGTAATGGCGCGGGATACAGGGCGAGCCTAGGGGAATTTCCCTAGTCATGTTTGGTGCCGGCGTCGGATAGACAGAACTCAATGGACTACGACAGCATCTTCAGGGCCGCGATCGACCGGCTTCACGAGGAAGGGCGCTACCGCGTCTTCATCGATATCCTGCGCACCAAGGGCAATTACCCCAACGCGCAGTGCTTCGCCGGCCACAACGGCCCGAAGCCGATCACCGTCTGGTGCTCGAACGATTATCTGTCGATGGGCCAGCATCCGACCGTCGTCGAAGCGATGGAGAGCGCGCTTCACGAAGTCGGCGCAGGCGCCGGCGGGACCCGTAACATCAGCGGCAATACCCACTACCACATCGAGCTGGAGGCTGAGCTCGCGGGCCTTCACGGCAAGGAAGCTGGCCTGGTCTTCACGTCCGGCTACATTTCGAACGAAGCCACTTTGTCCACGCTCGGCAAGCTGCTTCCGGGCTGCGTCATCTTCTCGGACGAGCTCAATCATGCCTCGATGATCGCGGGGATCAAGAATTCGGGCTGCGAGAAGCGAGTCTTCCGCCACAACGACCTCGAACATCTCGAGGAGCTGCTGGTGGCCGAAGACCCGGAGACGCCGAAGCTCATCGCGTTCGAGAGCGTCTATTCGATGGATGGCGACATCGCTCCGATCGCGGAAATCTGCGACCTTGCGGACAAATATGGAGCGCTGACCTACCTCGACGAAGTCCATGCCGTCGGCATGTACGGCGCCCAGGGCGGCGGTATTTCGGAGCGCGACGGTGTCGCGGACCGGCTGACCCTGATCGAGGGAACGCTCGGCAAGGCGTTCGGAGTGATGGGCGGCTACATCACCGCTTCCAAGACGATCGTCGACTGCATCCGCAGCTACGCGCCGGGCTTCATCTTCACGACCTCACTCTCGCCGGTGCTCGTTGCCGGCGCGCTCGCGAGCGTCCGCCACCTCAAGGCCTCGTCGGTAGAGCGCGACGCACAGCAGGCGAAAGCAGCCCTTCTGAAGGCGAAGTTCACAGAGTTCGGGCTACCGGTGATGCCTAGCGTGACGCACATCGTCCCGCTGCTGGTCGGCTGCCCTGTCAAGGCCAAGCGGATTAGCGACATCCTCCTCGCCGAGTACGGCCTCTACGTGCAGCCGATCAATTTCCCGACCGTCCCGCGCGGCACGGAGCGGCTCCGCTTCACGCCAGGCCCGTCCCACACCGCCGAGATGATGGACGAGCTGACGTCGGCCCTCATCGAGATCTGGGACCGGCTGGAGCTGAAACTGGCCGCTTGAGGTCTTGCACTTTCGTGCATTGCGGACATTCCTGACCGGCGATTACATGTCGGCATGGGCGTTGAAGGAAGCTGTCACTGCGGCAACGTGCGGATCGAACTGCCAAGCAAGCCCGAGTGGGTTGCAGACTGTAACTGCTCCCTCTGTCGCCGGCTCGCATGGCGTACGGCTTATTTTCCACCGGCCCAGGTACGCATCTCAGGTGAGACGACCGCCTATGTCTGGGGCGATCGAATGATCGGCATTCACCACTGTCCGATCTGCGGCTGCGGCACACACTGGGAGTTCCTTGGCGAAGATTTCGGCAAGATGGGCATCAATGCACGCTTGCTCGACGATTTCGATGAAAGCGCCATCGAGGTCAGGAAAGTCGACAATGCCGGTTGATCGGCCTCGGCGCTAACGTCCGGTTGCGGCCCATTGCCGACCTTCAATTTGCCTGCGACACGATGGCCTATGACGAAATTTCTCATTTCCTTTCCGAGCGAAGCAATGGTGCTGACCGAGGATGAATTTCCGCTCGTCTCCGCTGAAGCTCATGCGGTGATCGAGGAAGCCAAATCGGCGGGCGTTTACGTGTTTGGCGGCGGTATCGAGGAGAGGGTCGATCCCGTGCTGGTTTCGGGCAACGGTACGGTCTCCGTTGCCATATATCCGGGCAGCCGGCTCACAGGTGGTTTTACGGTGCTGGAGCTGACGACCCGCGAAGATGCCGTCCATTGGGCGAGCAAGATGGCGACCGCTTGCCGCTGCCCGCAAGAACTACGCGAGTTCGGATACGATCCTGCGAGTTAAAGGTCCGCTTTCCACCCCCTGCGGACTGGAACGTCCTACGTTGCCTCAGTCGCTCGAGTCCGGACTGCTTGCTAACTAAAGACAAGCTCACCGGTCCTCCGATCGCGATTATTCAAGGGGTTGCGAGGTGCACTGCTCGACCGAGCTTTGGGGGCACGAGGGTTCCGAAGGAGACAAGGCATGAAGACTTCATTCCCCTCATTCGTCCTCCGTTCAGGGGCAATCGGCTTGTGTATTTTGGCGTCGATTGCGCCGCAACGGGCCTTCGCCGAGGTGCAGACGGGTGCCACGTGCACAAGCGACTCGAAGCTCATCAACGGCGGACCGACGGAAGTCTTCGGGAACGCCCCTGGGACATATTGGAACTTGATCGAGGGTGGTCTGCAATCAGCATTCGGAGACGACGAAGCGGCAAAGATACAATATCTGAGCGGCGTGTTCGGCCAACAGTTCACGACGCTGGACGCCGCGCGGGATTACAACCTGCAAGCCCTCAGCACCGCCTTCGACAAGAATCAGGATGGACTGGTCTGTGTCTACGATCTGCGGGGGACGCGGGCCAATCTCAGGGACCCGTACAGCAAGTACACTTATTTCTCGGTGAGTGACGACAAGATCACCAAGAAGGCCGATGACGCGCTGCAGTTCCGGAGTGCTCCAGGTCAGTGAGACGTGCAGCTTCGCGACCCTAGGTAGGCCAGCACCTGATGATGCGGTGACGGTGGCGCGTCGTGAACTTGCGCGCTAGGAAACCGGCATGCGCATTGCCCTTTCCGCTGACCATGCCGGATACGTTCTGAAAGACGAGCTCGCGAGCTGGCTGGCCGACCAGGGACACGAGATCGAGGATCTCGGAACCAATGGTCCCGAAAGCGTGGATTACCCGGAATTCGGATCGAAGCTTGCGCGCGTCATAAGCTCGGGCGGTGCCGAGAAAGGCATCGCTGTCTGCGGCTCGGGCATCGGCATCTCCATCGCGGTGAACCGCGATCCGCGCTGCCGCTGCGCCCGCGTAGACGATCCGCTTGCCGCCGCCCTGGCCCGCGAACATAACGACGCCAACGTCCTGGCCCTCGGCGCCCGCCTGATCGGGGCGGACATGGCCAAGGCCTGCGTCCAGGCCTTCCTGGGCACCGATTTCGCAGGCGGCCGGCACCAGCGCCGCGTCGACCAGCTCTCTTCACTCCTTCAGGAAAGCGACTGATGGCATCCGCCGCCAATTTGAACGACGTCCAGCCCGACGGCTTCTTCACCCGCAAGCTCGCCGATGCCGATCCGGCGGTGTTCGAGGGCATCAAGGCCGAACTGGTCCGCGAGCAGACGCAGATCGAGCTGATTGCGTCGGAGAATATCGTCAGCCGCGCGGTGCTCGAAGCGCAGGGCTCGGTGCTCACCAACAAATATGCGGAAGGCTATCCTGGCCGCCGCTACTATCAGGGCTGCGCGCCGTCCGACACCGTCGAGACCCTCGCGATCGAGCGCGCCAAGCAGTTGTTCGGATGCGGCTTCGCCAACGTCCAGCCGCACTCTGGCGCGCAGGCCAACGGCGCAGTAATGATGGCTCTGCTCCAGCCCGGCGACACGATCATGGGCATGAGCCTCGCCGCCGGCGGCCACCTCACCCACGGAGCTCCTCCGGCCCAGTCGGGTAAATGGTTCAACGCCATCCAGTACGGGGTTCGGCAGGACGACCATCTCGTTGACTTCGACGAGGTCGAGCGGCTGGCGAAAGAGAACAAGCCGAAGATGATCATCGCGGGCGGATCGGCCTATCCGCGCCATCTCGATTTCGCCCGCTTCCGCGCAATCGCGGACGAGGTCGGAGCCTATCTGTTCGTCGACATGGCTCACTTCGCCGGGCTCGTTGCTGCGGGTGAGCACCCCTCCCCCTTCGGCCATGCGCACATCGTCACGACGACCACCCACAAGACCCTTCGTGGCCCCCGCGGCGGCATGGTCCTGACCGACGACGAGGCCATCGCCAAGAAGGTCAATTCGGCTGTGTTCCCGGGCCTCCAGGGCGGTCCCCTGATGCACGTCATCGCCGCCAAGGCGGTCGCTTTTGGCGAGGCGCTGCAGCCCGAGTTCAAGACCTACGCCAGGGCGGTCATCGCCAACGCCCAGACGCTCGCCAGCCGCCTCAAGGAACGCGGCGCCGACCTCGTTGCCGGCGGCACCGACACGCACGTGGCGCTGGTCGATCTCCGCCCGCTCGGCCTCACCGGCAAGGACGCCGACGAGAGCCTCGAGCACGCCGGCATCACCTGCAACAAGAACGGCGTACCGTTCGATCCGCTTCCGCCGATGAAGACCAGCGGTATCCGCGTCGGCTCTCCCGCCGGCACGACTCGCGGCTTCGGTGAGGCCGAATTCCGCGACATCGGGGACATGGTTGCCGACGTTCTCGACGGACTGGTGAAGAACGGCCCCGAGAATAATGGCGAGGTCGAGCGCGAGGTGAACGGACGCGTGCGTGAACTTTGCGCGCGCTTCCCCATCTATAGCTGATGCGTTGCCCTTTTTGCGCCCATGAAGACAGCCAGGTGAAGGACAGCCGCCCGTCCGAGGATGGTGCGGCGATCCGCCGCCGGCGCCAGTGCGAGGCCTGCGGCGCGCGCTTCACGACCTTTGAGCGAGTCCAGCTGCGCGATCTCACCGTCGTCAAGAAGGACGGCAAGCGCGAGCCGTTCGACCGCGCCAAGCTCGAGCGCGCCATCGGGCACGCCTGCCGCAAACGCGACGTCGATCCGGCCAAGATCGACCGCCTTGTCAGCGGCGTTCAGCGGCAGATGGAGACGCAGGGCGATGAGGTCACCTCAGTAAAGATCGGCGAGGCCGTCATGTTCGGCCTGAGGACGATCGACCACGTCGCCTACATCCGCTTCGCGAGCATTTACAAGGACTTCAGCGACCCGAGCGAGTTCGCCGAGATCGCCGAGCGGGTGGAGAAGGAATCCGTACCACCCGGCCACGACAAGCTGCTGTGAGCGCCAGCAAGCCCGTCATCGTCCTAGTCCGTCCGCAGCTTGGCCAGAACATCGGTAAGGCGGCGCGCGCGATGCTCAATTTCGGCCTGACCGAGATGCGGCTGGTGGCACCACGCGACGGCTGGCCCAACCCGGATGCGGGACCGTCGGCGAGCGGCGCCGACGTCGTTCTGGAGCAGGCGCAGGTCTTCGAGACGGTGCAAGAAGCGATCGCGGACTGCTCGACCGTGTTCGCCTCGACCGTCCGCCGCCGCGACCTGATCATGCCGGTCGTCTCGCCCGAGAAGATGGCCGACGAAATCTTCGCTTCGGCTGGCAGGACGGCCATCCTCTTCGGTCCGGAACGCTCGGGCCTCGAAACCGAGGACGTGGCGCTCTCGAACGCCATCGTCACGGTGCCCATCAACCCTGAGTTCGGCTCCCTGAACCTTGCCCAGGCGGTGATCCTGCTCGCCTACGAATGGTCGAAGCGGTCGGATCTGGCGTCGCCGACGACCAAGGAGCTGGAAGAGCCAGCTCCACACGGCGAAGTCGAAGGCATGATTGCCCAGCTGGAGGAAGAGCTCTACGCCAAGGGCTATTTCCACCCACCCTCGCGGATGCAGGCGACCAAGAACACTATCCGCACGATCTTCATGAAGACCGGCTGGTCGTCGCGCGAGGTGAAGGCGATCCGAGGGATCATCCGCGCACTGGTCAACCCGAGCCGGCACCGCTCCGAAACTTGACCTTACCGGCCTCCTCCCCTAGGTGCGCCGCTCGCAATTGATCCCGCATGCCCGGTGAAGCGGTGATCGCGTCAGGCGCAAAGCCTGCCGGTGCGGTCCCGGGCGCAACGATAACGCAAGTTGGAGAATTAACGTGAGCAAGCGCTCTAGCGCCAAGTACAAACTCGACCGCCGCATGGGTGAGAACGTCTTCGGACGCCCCAAGAGCCCGGTCAATCGCCGCGAATATGGTCCCGGTCAGCACGGCCAGCGCCGCAAGAGCAAGGTGTCGGACTTCGGCATCCAGCTCCGCGCCAAGCAGAAGCTGAAGGGCTATTACGGCGACGTCACCGAGAAGCAGTTCAAGCGGACGTACCAGGAAGCGAGCGCCATGAAGGGCGATGCTTCGCAGAACCTTATCGGTCTTCTCGAGCGCCGCCTCGACATGATCGTCTACCGCGCCAAGTTCGCGCCGACGATCTGGGCGGCCCGCCAGCTGGTCAGCCACGGCCACATCCGCGTCAACGGCGTGAAGTGCAACATTGCCAGCCGCCGCGTGAACGTCGGCGACGTGATCGAGCTCGGCCCGAAGGCCCAGGAAATGGCGCTGGTCATCGAGGCGCAGAGCCTCGCCGAGCGTGACGTCCCCGACTACGTCGCTCCGGACGGCACCTCGAAGGTCAGCTTCAACCGCGTTCCGACGCTGGACGAGGTTCCCTACCCGGTCCGCATGGAACCGAACCTGGTCATCGAATTCTATTCGCGCTGATCTCTCGATCGGTTGGAACAAGCGGGGCGGTCCTTCGGGGCCGCCCTTTTTGTTTGATTAGTTGCTGGGATACGGCGCCAGCAGCCAGCGTTGGTAAAGCGCCTTCTGAGCTGCCGTCGGACGAGCGACCTTCACCACCTTCGGCTTGTTCTTCGGGATCGACCCGAGGGTCAGCTTCTTCTGAAGCAACTGATCACGCCGGAAGTAGCTGACCATCACCACGTCCCCCGCCTTCCGCTCCGTCAGCGCATCCTCGAACCGGTCCTTGGTGACACGCCGTCCATCGAACGCCGTGATGATGTCGTCCGGAACGAAGCCGGCGTCCCACGCAGGGCCGCCCCGTTCCACGCCCGTCAGCTTCATGCCGCCCTCGGCCTGATCGGCTTTCCAGCCCGCCCACGGCTTGATCGGCACCGTCTTGTCGCTGTCCTCGAAGGAGATGCGCAGGCCGACGGCGGCGAGCAGGCGATCGAAATCCACCGGCGCTGGAGCGTCGACGTTCCGAGCCCACCAGTCGTCCCATGAGTGCCCCGTGAGTTCGGCGAGGATCGCCTTCACATCGGCCGCCGTGAAGCCTTTCCCCTGCTCCGACGGATAGCGGCGATAGAGCGCCTCATGGACGTTCCGGTAGGAGATCTTGCCGCCGCTTTCCTGGAGCAGCGCAATGTCGAGCATCCACGAGACCATCGAACCTTCAGCGTAAATATCGGACCAGGCATTGTTCGCGCGGTCCCCGCCGGGCGCGATCCACTCGTCGAATGACGTCGATGCCACCGACTGCGTCGAGGCTCCGGGCGTCCGCCGATAATGGTCGACCGCATCGGCCAGAGCAGCGAAATATTCGTCCGGTTTCATAATACCGGCGCGAACCAGGAATTGGTCGGCGAAATAGTCGGTCGAACCTTCTTCCAGCCAGAGGAGGTCGGTGTAGTTCTCCTGCTGGTAGCGATACGGCACCATCGCTACCGCCCGATACGCCTTCACGTTCCAGGTATGGATGAACTCGTGCGAGGCCGTGCTGAGGAATTTCAGGTACTTCTCACGCGGCTGAAATGAATTGCGCGGGATCTGGATGACCGTCGAGTTGCGGTGCTCCGTTGCCCCGCCCACGCCGTCCGTCGCGTGGATCATGAAGACGTAGCGCTGGAACGGATAGGAGCTCCAGATGCTGGGAGCCTGCGCAACAATCTTGTTCAGGTCACCGACGGTCTGGGCGGTGTCGTAGTTCCCATCGCCCCAGAACACGACCTGATAGTCGCTTCCGCCTTCCTTGAACTGGAACGAGCGGTTGATTCCCGTCTCGATCGGGGAGTCGACGAGGATGTCCCAGTTGGCACCCTTGAACCGGTCCGCGCCATCGGATTCCAGTCCCGAGAAGCTGCGCCATCCGGCAGGCACCTTGAGCGAGACGGTGACATCGTCCGCTCGGGATACGTCGGAGTACATGAAGACCGCGGACGCATCGAGATAGGCGTGGCTGTCGTCGATGTGGCGCGACCGCAGGCCCAACTCGTTCGCGTAAAGATCATATTCGACGGTGACCGGACCAGTGCCGGCCCGCTGGATCCGCCACGTGGACTTGTCGACTTTCTGCCACGGCAAGGCATGGCCGTTGCCATCGCTTGCGGAGAACTGGCTCACCCCATTGGCGAGGTTCAGGATCTGGTATCGCCCAGTACGCCACGCCGGCATCTTCACGTCGAGCGTTTTGCCGGCAGTCGCCGGAAAGACGATCCTGACCTTCCCACTGTGATGCTCAGGCGATGTCAGGTCGATCGCGTAATGGACGGTCGCTCCCGCCGCACTGCTGAACGCCAACGCAATTGCGGCAACCGCCAATTTCAACATCCGTGACTCCCCGCCGTAGATCCGCAACTGTTAGCAGCAGCGAGCGAAAGGCACATGCCGGATCGACGAACGGTGCGCAGCAATCTTTGCTCTTCGTTTCACAACGCTTTAGGCGCGCGCGATGACTTTGCCTCCCCTCCCCGAATGGGCTCCTCACGAAGCCGTCTGGATCGGCTTTCCGTCGGACCCCGAGCTCTGGCTCTCGGACCTCAAGGAAGCCGAGAAGGAGGTCGCGGCCTTCGCGAAGGCCGTGCACTCGGACGGCAAGGGCGAGCAGGTCTGGCTCGTTGCCGCTCACGAGGACGCTGCGAAGAAGGCTCGCCAGCTCGCACCGTTCGCGACCGTGATCGTCGAGAAGTTCGGCGACATCTGGCTCCGCGACAGCGGGCCGATCGTCATGGGCTCGGGCAAGCAGCGGCGCGCCCAGGGTTTCCGCTTCAATGGCTGGGGCAACAAATACGATCTCGAAGGCGACCAAGACGTCGGCGAACGGATCGCGAAGGCTGCTTCCCTAGCCTACGCGCAGGCCGATTGGGTGCTCGAAGGCGGAGCGATCGATGGAGACGGGTCGGGAACCGTAGTTACAACCGAGCAGTGCCTTCTGAACCCCAATCGCAATCCCGGGGCGACCCACGAGGACATTGAGGGCCGTCTAGAGCACGACCTGGGCTTCGAGCGGGTCATCTGGCTCGGCGAGGGCCTGCTCAACGACCACACTGACGGCCATGTCGACAATCTCGCGCGCTTCGTTGCGCCCGGTCGCGTCGCAATCCCCACCGCTGCGAAGGACGACCCCAACGATGCCGTCTATCGGGACGCCGCGAAGCGCCTGAGTGCGGCAAAGCTCGACGTTGTCACGCTGCCCTCGCCCGGCCGCATCGAGAGTGAGGACGGAGACGTCATCCCTGCGAGCTACATGAACTTCTACATCGGCAATGCCGCAGTCGTGGTTCCGCAGTACGGTGCTCCCAACGACAAGGCGGCAGTCGCCGTCGTCCAAGCGCTGTTCCCGGGCCGCGTTGCAATCGGGTTGCGCGCTGACCATGTGCTGACCGGAGGCGGAAGCTTCCACTGTATCTCCCAGCAGGTTCCCGCATGACCAAGCTCACAGTCGCCGCGCTTCAGCTCGCTTTCACCGAGGACACGGTCGCCAACATCAAGGCCGTTGCCGACCTCGTGCGCGAAGCGGCGTCGAAAGGCGCGGAGGTCGTCCTTCCGCCAGAGCTGTTCCAAGGCCCCTATTTCTGCCGCGTCGAGGACGAGGCCCTGTTCGCGAACGCCCGTCGCACCGAGGAGCACCCTTCGGTCCTTGCGATGCAGGAGCTGGCAAAGGAACTGAAGATCTGGATCCCGACCAGCTACTTCGAGCTGGACGGTCCGCATCACTACAATTCGCTCGCGATGATCGGCCCGGACGGGAAGATCGCCGGCGTCTACCGCAAGAGCCACATTCCCGACGGGCCGGGCTACGAGGAGAAGTTCTACTTTCGCCCCGGAAATACCGGCTTCAAGGTCTGGAACGGTCCGCACATGTCGACGCTCGGCGTCGGCGTCTGCTGGGACCAGTGGTATCCGGAAACCGCGCGCGCGATGATGCTGATGGGCGCGGACATTCTCTTCTACCCCACCGCGATCGGCACCGAGCCGCACGACCCCGACCTCGACACGTCGCGCCTGTGGCGAAGGGCGATGATCGGCCATGCGGTATCGAACGTCGTGCCGGTGGTTGCTGCCAACCGCGTCGGCACGGAGCATGGCCAGCGCTTCTACGGCCACAGCTTCATCTGCGACGAACGCGGCGACATCCTCGCCGAGTTCGGAGCGGAGGAAACCGGGGTGCTGGTTGCAACGCTCGACCTTGCGCAGGCGAAGAAGCACCGCGCGGCCTTCGGCTTCTTCCGCGATCGCCGGCCGGAGCTTTACGGACGCCTCGTCGAGGATCGCTGAAGCCTCGTCGTTGACTCCGCTCGTTTAGAGGCGCTTGTTCCGCCCCCTCAACGATGGGGGACAAATCATGCGCACGATACTGACTTGTGCCGTTCTGATGGCCTGTGCCGCGTGCACTCAGAATGCGCCCTCTCCGTCGGCAAAGCCCGACACAGCCGCCGAGACCGCGGCGATCGAAAAGTTGGAGCAGGCCCAGATCGCGGCAATCACGGCGCGAGACCCGGCAGGCGCCACTTCGCTCTACGCCGACGACGCGGTGTTTATCGGTGATCGCGGCGAAACGAGCCGCGGCAAGGAAGCCATCGTATCCGGGTTCAAGAGCTTCCTGAGCGATCCGACGTTGAAGATCGATTACAAGCCGGGCTCGAAGGTCTTCAGCGAGAGCGGCGACATGGCCTACTCGACCGCAGAATATACGGAGACCTACACCGATTCCGCGACGAAGAAGCTCGTCAACATCAAGGGAACGAACCTCAGCGTCTGGAAGAAGCAGGCAGACGGAAGCTGGAAGCTGGCCGCCGACAGCAACCCTGCCGGCCCTACCGGCTAAGGGACACAGCCCGCTCGAACACAGCCTCGAACATCGGGCGGTCGAGCCGCCCGGTGTTCTGGTTGTAGCGCGAGCAGTGATAGCTGGAGAGCAGCAGGCGGCCATCGGCTGCCCTAGCCTCGGCGCCGTGCCCGAACTTCGTGGTAGTCGGAGGCAGACCCAGTGCCCGAGCGGCCGCGACATGAGCGATCTGGCCTAGGGCGAGAAGCACGCGAACCTTGGGAAGCGCAGCCAGCGCGGCTTCGAAGTAATTCCGGCAAGTCCTGATCTCGCCCGGCTCCGGCTTGTTGGCCGGCGGGAGGCATTTCACCGCGTTCAGGATCACTGCGCCCTTCAGCTTCAATCCATCGGTCGGGTCAGCGCCATACTCACCCGCTGCCAGTCCAAATTTGAGCAACGTGGCGTACAAGAGCTCGCCCGCATAATCGCCGGTAAACGGACGGCCGGTTCGGTTCGCGCCATGCTTTCCGGGAGCGAGGCCGACGATGGCAAGCCAGGCATGCGGATCGCCGAACGCGGGAACCGGCGCATTCCACCAGTCGGGGTGCTCGTCTCGGCATTCGTGCCGGAAGATGACGAGCCGGGGGCAAAGCGGGCAGTCGCGAGGCGCCTCGGCCTTCGGAACGGGCGACAGGTCGGCGGGGCTGGCGAACTGCATGATCGTGCCGTAGGCGACCCGCAGTGTCCGGCGCAACGCAACTCTACGCCATCGCCATCGGCTCGAACCGGCCGCACGGCCGTCATGGCCGGCCGCCGCAGGTGATCGAGGCCGCTATTGCCAGGCTCGATCAGCAGTTCGGCTTGTTCGACGCCGCGCCTATCATCCTCAACCCGGCGCACGGCGGTGCAGGCCGCGATTTCGCCAATTCCGTTGCCCTGATCGAGAGCGCGATGGAGCCGCCCGAAGTGCTCCGGCAGCTGAAGACGATCGAGCGGGAGTTCGGCCGTCGATCTGGCCGTCGCTGGGGCTCGCGCGTGCTCGACCTCGACATCATCGTCTGGAGCGGCGGAAAATGGAGCGAGCGCGGGCTCTCCATCCCGCACAAATCCGCGACCGAGCGCAGCTTCGTGATCGGCCCTCTGGCAACGATCGCTCCCGGCTGGCGGATCGACGGCCACCAGACGGCACATCATTTCGCCCATCGCCTTGCCCGCCGCCGCCCTCGCAGGTAACGGGGCACGGCTGGTCGGGCCCTTAGCTCAGTCGGTAGAGCAACTGACTTTTAATCAGTAGGTCGCTGGTTCGAATCCAGCAGGGCTCACCAGCACCGAACTCGCCTGTCTCTCGTTGGAAACAGGGCGGACCGAAGCCCGCCCCGCCACACTCAGAACGTCACCGAAACCCGGCCGTAAACGTAGCGGCCGTTGAAGCCGAACGGCGAGAAGATCGAGTACGGGATGTAGATCTGGTTCACCGGATAGACGCCGCCGACCGACGTCGGTCGCGGCCCGAACGGCGAGCGATCCGGATAGACGTCGAACAAATTGTCCGCGCCCAGAGCGAACTCGGTGCCGCCACCCGGCTTCCAGCGAAGCTCGGCGTCGGTGATCCACTTAGAGCCGAGGAAGATGTCGTCCGGGCCGTATGCGGTCAGGCTCGTCGGATCGGAGATCGGCGCCGCGGCACCCGGCGACACGACCTTGCCGTAGCGAGTGGTCCGGGCGGTCAGGCCCAACTTGCCGAAATCGCCATCGGCGCTGAGGACGATCTTGTCCCTCGGCTGTCCCTTCGTGAACCGAAGGCCTTCGACGCGGCCGAACAGGACGAGTCCGGGAATTTGCGCGAGCGGGCCAAGCGCGTTCAACCGCTTGTCGATCTTCGTCTTGTTGTAATTGTAGGCGGCAGTCAGCGTCCAACGGCCAAGGTCGCCGGCGCGGAAATTGTAGGCGCCGACAAGGTCGATTCCCTTGGTTGTCGTGTCGAGGCCGTTGATGAAGAAACGTGCCGCGCCGACGCTCGGGAATCCGTTGGCATCGAGGATGGCCTTCACCGCCGCGTTCTGCGCCGAGGTTCCGCTACCCGCGGCCCCCAGGTTCTCGGTCAGGACGATGCGGTCCTTGATCTTGATCTTGTAAATGTCCGCGGTGAGCGTCAGGCCGCGGAAGGGGTTGGCCGTCGCACCAAGGCTGAGGTTGACCGACTTCTCGGGCTTCAGCGGCGTCGAGCCGAGCGCCTGAGCGACGGGGCTGTCCACCGCGACGGTCGAGATGTCGACCGGCAAGCCCCCGATGAAGTTGGTCGATGTTGTAGTGAAGAATTGCTGGTGAAGCGAAGGTGCACGGAAGCCGTTCGAGATGGAGCCGCGGATCGCATAACCCTGAACCGGCTCATAGCGAGCTGCGAACTTGCCGTTCCAGGTCGAACCGAAGTCGGAATAATCCTCGAAGCGCCCCGCGAGAGTGGTCGTGAATCCCTCGAAGGGATCGGTATCTAGCTCGGCATAAGCGGCCCAGCTGTGGCGGCTCTCGTCCGTCCTGCTGTTCTCCGGGATACCGGGGAAGCCCTGCGCGCCCACCGGTGCCTGGCGGCCCGGGAAGCTGCAGATGCCGGTCGAGACATTGTAAACGCCCTGCTCCGTCGCGCAGTTCGCAGACGTCGTTGCGAAGGATGCCCGGAAAAGAGGCCCGATCGCCCAGGAGAAGGTATCCCCGGGCCGGATCTTGAACTGCTCGCGACGATGCTCGGCGCCCACGGCGACCGACAACGGCTTCGCGAAGCCGATGTCGAACTGGTTCGAGAAGTCGAGGTTGAAGATCGTCTGTCCGTAGCGCAGGCCACCCGCGTCGAAGTCGCTGGGGCTGTCCGGTCCAAACGATGCGTTCAGCGTGTCGTGGACTTGATAATCGAAGCTGTCGTGGCCTCGACCGACGGAGAAGTCCGCCTTCCAACCCTTGATCTCGCCGCGGATGCCGACGGTCCCGGAATAATCCTTGAGTTCGGTCTCGATCAGCGGGAGGAAGCCTATGTCCGTCAGCGGCACGAAATTGGCTGCGGTCGGCGAGACGTTGGGCGCTAGCGTGCTCCAGTCCCGGTTCGCCGAATTGCTTTGCTGGCGCCAGTTGGCGGCGCTCTCCGCGTTCCGATGCCCGTACGAGCCGAACGCATAGGCTTCCCAGCCGGGGCTGACTTCGAGGCCGGCGTTGAGGAAGAGATTGTAGTCCTTCGAATCCGGGTCGCCGAAGCGGAACTGGAGCCGGTTGAAGCTGACTTCTCGTGGGTCGAACGCAGAAGTCGGTCTATTGAAGTTCGGCCTCAGGTCGTAGCCGGCGCGGTTGGTACGGTCGCGGTTGTGAAACTCGCCGGTGAGATTGATATAACCATTGGGGCCGATCGGCAGGCCGAGGTTCGCGGCTAGCGTCACCTGGGTCCCGTCATGCGCCTTCCGCTCTCCGTCTGTATTGGCGAGGAAGTACCGGCTGTCGGTGGGATCGAGCTGCGGCTGGCCGTTAGCGGCGAGTTGCAAGCCCGTGACCCGGTCCACGTCATTGATCGTCGTGTAATATTGTCCGTAGGTCAGGCTTACACGGCCGCCGTGATTGGCATTCTTGATCTGGATGTTGATGACGCCCGCAATCGCGTCCGATCCATACTGGGCAGCCGCGCCGTCGCGCAGCACCTCGACCCGGCCGATGGCAAGGCTGGGAATCAGGTTCATATCGACTGCGGCGCTACCGCGACCGACCGTGCCGTTGATGTTGAGCAGTGCGGAGACGTGCCGGCGCTTGCCGTTGACGAGCACCAAGGTCTGGTCGGGGCTCAACCCGCGCAATGTCGCCGGGCGAAGCGCGTCCGAACCGTCTGCAATGGATGGCGATGGGAAGTTAAAGGACGGTACGAGCTGGTTGAGGATCCGGTTCGTCTCCGTCTGGCCAGTATTCGCAATTGCTTCCGAACCGATCACGTCCACCGGGACGGGGCTGTCGGCGACGGTTCGGTCGGAACGCCGGGTGCCGGTGACCACGATCGTCTCTTCGTCGGGCGTGGTGTTCTGCGTCGCCGCGGCTGGAGCGGGTTGTGCTGCAGGCTGGTTGGTCTGCTGCGCCTGAGCGGCGGTCGCGAATGCGAAAGGGCTGAGGGTGGCGAGAAGCAAGCTGCGCGGCGGGAGTTTCATCGTAGCTCCTTTATGCGGCCGGGGTTGTATCCGGTTGGAGCAACAGGGAATTCTCAAATCGAGGGCGTGGCAAGCGGGTTCGACACGCCTGTCGCGATTCTGTCGCGCCGCTGTTGCAGCGTAGCAACATAGGTTAACTTGGTATCGATGCCGATTCAGGCGTCGAGATCGCCGGCAGCAACCTGCTCAAGAGACGCGCGATCGAGGATCTCGATGCGGTCGATTGCGTCCAGCCGGATCAGCCGCTGCCGCTTCAACAGAGCGAGAACCCGGCTCACGGTCTCCTTGGTCAGGCCGAGATAGTCGGCAATGTCCGAGCGGCTCATCGGCAGGCGGACGAAGCGGATTTCGCCATCGATCGCGCGCTCGGCACGCTCCGCGAGCGCAAGGAAGAAACTGGCAAGGCGCTCGGTCGCCGTCTTGCGGCCCAGCAGGACCATCTGCTGCTGTGCGGCGGCAAGCTCGTGCGCGGCGAGACGATAGAGCTCGCGCTCAACCTCGACATTCTCCTCGACGAAATTGTCGAAGCGCGAACGGGGGAAGTAGCAGAGCTGGGAGTGCTCGAGCGCCTCCGCGGTGAAGGCATGCTCGTCGTCGATGCTGATGCCGAGGAAATCGCCAGGCTGCATGAACCCGGTCACCTGGCGGCGTCCGTCGGGCAGGAGCTTGTAGAGCTTGATTGCCCCGCTGGTCAGCGTGAACACGCTCACGACGGGATCACCCTCATGGAAGAGCGGCTGTCCTGCGCCCAGCCGAAGATGATTCCCCAGGCCCCGAAGCTTCGAGAGCTTATCGCAGTCGAGCACTCCGCAAACCGCCGCCGTGCGGACCGCGCAGCCCATGCAGGGGTGGCCTGCAGGGAGTGTGCTTTCGTGGCGGACGGAAGGTGCGAGCACGGGCGGCCTCTTGCGTTTGATGATCTGGATCATTCGATAGAGTGACCTGCCTCAAACCGGACATACGCATCTTCCCGTAGTCGCGAAGGTGGGAGGCCTGCGCGATGCCCGACTTGAGGATCCGACAACTCGATCGTGACGACGTGGCCCGCGCCTGGCCGCTGGTGAGGAGCAAATCGCGCATTTCTTCTCTGTCCGGCTGGAATCGGTTCGCGCACGACCTGTTCGAGCGAAGCGGCGGAATCATCGCCGTCTCGGCGGAAGACGGATGCCTGCACGGAATCGCAACGTACGAGCCAATCAGGAAAAGGGGCTCCGGCCGGGCGCTGCATGTCGAAATCATGGTCGCGTTCGAGTTGAGCCGAAGGGCGCCGGTTCGGCATGCGCTTTGCGACGCGCTGCTCGGCTTCGCGCGGCTTTTCGACTGCGATTCCGTGCGTGTCACGATGCCCGACGGCACTGTCGTCGAGCATCCGGCCGGACCCGCGGGCGCGGAGCAATGCCGCGAGGCCTCTCGCAGGGTTGAATAGAAGCCAGCTACCGCTGGTCCGAGGCTTTCGCTACAGCGAGCGGTAAGCGATGGATCGCATCGAGATAGACGAGCCCGCAACCGCCGAGGCATCTCAAGTCGTCGTCAGGCACAGGCTCGGCACGCGCATCTGGCACTGGGTGAACGCGGTCACCGTGTTCGTCATGCTGATGTCCGGGCTTATGATCTCCAACGCGCATCCGCGACTCTATTGGGGCAATTACGGCGCGAACTTCGATCACGCCTGGCTCCAGCTCCCGCGCTTCCCCGGATGGCTGACGATCCCGTCCTATTACAGCCTGTCCGGTGCCCGCCGATGGCACCTGGCCTTCGCGTGGCTATTCGCCGCCGGTCTGGTGATCTTCCTGCTGATCAGTCTGTGGAACCGGCATGTCCAGCGCGACCTCGCTCCGACGCGCGATGAGCTTCGGCCTCGCCACATCTGGCACGACATCAAGGAGCATGCCCGGCTGAACTTCCCGACTGGTGAAGCGGCAACGCGCTACAACACGCTGCAGAAGCTGAGCTACGGCGCGGTGATCTTCGTGCTGCTACCTCTCCTGGTGCTCAGCGGCCTGGCAATGGCGCCGGCAATGAGCGCAGCATGGCCGTGGCTGGTGGAAACGTTCGGGGGCCGTCAGTCGGCGAGATCGATCCACTTCCTTTGCGCCGCGGCGGTCGGCCTGTTCATCATTCTCCACCTGATCATGGTGGCGCTCGCCGGCCCGGTGAACGAGATCGGGTCGATGATCACCGGGCGCTTCAGGCTCCGAAAGGGGGCCGAGCAACAATGATAAGCCGCCGAAAGTTCATCGCCGCCGGGACCAGTGGAATTCTGGTCGCGGGCTGCGACAGGCTCGATCGAAGCGAGACCTTCCGAGGAATCCTGCGTTCGTCCGAAGGCCTGACGATGAAGGCGCAGCGGCTGATCACACCTCGCGACGCACTCGCGCCCGAATATAGTGCTGCGGACATGTCGCCGATCTTCCGGTCGAACGGGACCCGGCTTCCGAATACGAACGAATATGCCCGGCACCTGACCGAGAATTTCGCCAACTGGCGCGTCATCGTGGATGGTCTCGTCGCAAGTCCGCTATCCATCCCGATCCAGAAGCTGCGCGCGCTGCCGCATCGGACCCAGATCACCCGGCACGACTGCGTCGAAGGCTGGAGCGCGATCGGAAAATGGCACGGCGTTCCCTTGGCGACGATCCTGGGAGCCGCGGGGCTGAGCACGCGCGCCAAATATATCGTGTTCCATTGCGCGGACCGGTTCGGCGCCCGGCAATATTACGAGAGCATCGACCTCATCGATGCATTCCACCCGCAGACCATCCTCGCCTGGGCAATGAACGACCGGCTGCTCCCGGTTCCGAACGGCGCGCCACTCCGGCTGAGGGTGGAACGGCAACTCGGCTACAAGCAGGCGAAGTACATCCAGCGCATCGAAGCGGTTGAGAGCCTTGCCGGGGTCTACGGCGGCCGTGGCGGCTACTGGGAAGATACCAACGATTACGAGTGGTACGCGGGTATCTAGGCGCTTTCGCCCAATCTCGGACGCCATAGCACTGGTGCATACGCGATCAGGAACAGCAGCAATGCGCCGCCCCAGGCCAGCCCGGCCACCTCGATCGCCGGGCGATAGTCGAGAAGCTGCAACGGTGCTGTCACGCGCAGCAACGCGCCAATTGTAATCAGTCCGTAGATGGCGACCGTCGCGCCATTGGCCTTCAGGTCGCGGCCCGTGTGACCAAGGCTCGCGCGGGTCATGACGGCAAGGATCATCGTCGTCATCGCGCCTGCGGTGAGCGCATGGATGGCGGCGCTACGGGGGATCGGCACGCCGATTTGGCTCGCACCCAGCAGGCCTAGGCCAATCGGAACCCAAGCATAACCGACATGGAGAATGAGGACGAGCGGATCGGAGACGGTGCGAACCCCGCTCCAGCGTGCGAGCCGGACGAACTGGAGGGCGGCTGCGGCTAGCAACAGGCCACCTGAGAAATAACCCCGCGGCGCTGTGATCCAGCCCAGCAGAGCCATAGCCGTCGCTCCGATGACAAAGATGTCGAAGCGGCCGGGCTGCGTCGGCAATCCCGATTTAACGCCCTGTTTCACAAGCCAGTTACGGGTGAAGGACGGGGTGATCCGTCCCCCGATCAACGAGATCATCAGGACGACCAGCGACAAGGCAAACATCCAGCCGAGATCGCTGTTGCCGACCAAGCCCGCCGAGCCTGCGTGATCGAGCGCATTGGCAAACCCGAAGAGGAGCACCATCCCGACGATAGGCAGGTTGCGGTTCTTCGCCGAGAGGACTTCGCGGGCTCCGACCAGGGCAAGCGTTAGATAGAATCCGACATCGAGGACCGCAGGAATGAAGCGGCCAATCTCGCCTGAGAAAAGAACGGCAATTCGCGCTGCGAGCCACAGACCGAACAGCGAAGCGAGCGGAGGGCCGGCGATAGGCAATCGCCCGGTCCAGTTCGGAATGGCCGTAAGCAGGAACCCGGCAACGATCGCACCCACGAAGCCGAAGAGCATTTCGTGGCGATGCCAGCTGAGCGGATCGAACGCTGTTGGCAGCGAGACCTCGCCGGCGAGCGTGCAAATCCAGAGCGTAAGCGCGATCAGCCCCCACGCCGCTCCCCCGAAAAAGAATGGCCGAAATCCGCCCCGCAGGAATGGATGGGTTGCCGCCATCCGGCTTCTGCGAAGCGCAAGCATCTGCTCGCCGCGCGTAATCATGATCGAGCGAGTAACGCCCACGTCGCACGGGAAGGATAAGTAACTTCCCTGGGATCGGCTAACGCAGGTTTACTTGCTCGCAGCCGCGGGCGTGAACAGCAGGTCCTGATAGTCCCAGCTGAAGTCCGCTCTCGGCGAAACGGGTTTCATCGTCACCCGATCGACCTTGCCGTCGGCGCCGATCGAAAAGGTAACGTAGGCCGGCTCGACCCAGTTGAGTGACGGGTTCATCTTGAACGTGTCGTACTGATAGTGCGTCAGCGGCCCTTCCATTCCCGTCGAATGCGGGAATTCGATTGCCAAATTCTTCCCGGCCTGACGCACCTTGATCGTGCCGTACCAAGGGTCGGTATATTCGCCGACGTAGTTGGCGAGTGGAAGCGACGGACCGATCCTGACTGGCTTCGCTTCCGCGGTCTGAACGGCTTTCGCCGCGGCGTTCAGGCGAGCGACCTTGAAGGCGTGCCACTTCTCCGGCCAATGGGCTTGCGGATAGCCGAGATAATGGTCGAGCAGTTCGTACAGCAGGCCGCGGATGATCTCGCCGTCCTCGCTGTTCGAGGCGATGAAAATGCCGACGTTCTTTTCTGGCAGGAGAGCGACAGTCGCCTGCGACCCCAACACGGCGCCATCGTGCCCGACGACCTGGGCGCCGCGATAATCGGACAGGTCCCAGCCAAGGGCATACAGATCGTAATGGGGCTGCGCCGCAGCGAACTCGGGCGGATATTGCGGGACCGGCGTGATGACCGCTCCAGTCCACATCTGCTCGGACTGTTCCTGCGAAAAAAGCCGTTTTTCGCTGCCGGGGATCTTGCCCCGCCCAAGCTGCGTCAGCAGCCATTGGCTCATGTCGTTGGCACTGATCGCGAGACCACCGGCCGGCGCAGCGTTCTGGGCAATCGTCGCATTCTCATCGAGCGGAGCCTGCATTCCCATTCCGTGAACTGGGCCGTCGTTGCGGCTGTGCGGCCGCGCATGATTGGGATTTGCCTGGAATTCCTTGTCGGTGTCGGTCGAGCTCTTCATTCCTAGCGGGCCGAAGACACGGTCGTGGATGTACTGCTCCCACGTCTTGCCGCTGACTTCCTCGATCAGCTGGCCAGCCGCCATGTAGAGGATATTGTCGTAGGCATAGCCGCTGCGGAAACTGGTCGCGGGCTTGAGATAGCGGATGCGCCGCACCGTTTCCTTGCGCGACAGAGTGCTGTTTGGGAGGAACAACAAATCCCCCTGGCCAAGGCCGAGACCGCTGCGGTGGACCAGCAAATCGCGGATCGTTATCTCGCGCGTGACCCACGGGTCCCACATCCGGAAGTCCGGCATGTGATCGATGACCTTGTCGTCCCAACCGATTTTGCCTTCATCGACCAATGTCGCGAGCGCCGCATTGGTGAAGGCCTTGCCCGTCGAACCGGTGAAGAAGATCGTATCGGCATCGACCGCCTCGTTCGTGGTGATATCTCGAACACCCCAGCCATGCGCGAGCGTGACCTTGCCATCCTCGACGATGGCAATGCTGACTCCGGGCACGCCGATGTCTTTCCGAAGCTGCTCCACGCGTTGTTCGAACCCGGCCGGCGGCGCGGCGTTAGACGTGCCGCTAAGCGCCGCGAGCGAGACTGCGGCAAGCATTGTGCGCAACGCGACCCGTGTCTTCATTGCATCCCCCTTTTGCTTAAGTCTCTAGCGCGTGCTCCGGCGCCCGCTCATTTCGGAATATCTTCCAGACGCCGATGGTCAGCAGCGGCAGGACGAAGACTGCGAGGAAGATGTAGGCCAGCGCCCGGTAGCCGTTGGCGATCAGGGCAACGAGGCCAAAGCGTCCTGCTGCGAACATGCACAATGCAAGCAGGCTCAAACCGATGGCCAGGCGCGCGCGGTGAGACAAGGGAGCTCGTCCGCGCGATTCCCAGGCAATGTCGATGCGCTCGTTGATCGCGTGGACCGCGCTCGTCCCACTTTCGAGAAGCGCGGAGAAAATCATCGCCTGGAACAGCAGGTGGAACCACGGCAGGCCCATGCGCTGCAGCAGGACATCGGACGGCAACGGTGCGTCCTTGATGTCAGGATAGAAAGCCACCATCGGAATGAAGAACAGAAGCGCCGGTAGCATCGTCAGCGGCCCAGCGAGCACGCCAGAGATCACCGCGTCGCGATCGCTGACGAGGTGCCGAAGGACCGGCAGAATGATCACCGCGCCGACCGTATTGTAGCTGGCGTAGGTCAGGCCGCCCATCACCCAGCCGGCAGTTTCGGGATGCGCCGCGAATGATGGCGCGATCAAATGGCCGAACGAATAAAGCGCGAAGACGATGAAGAGCGCGTACACTCCATAGAGGAGATAGGAGACGTCGCGGAAAAGGCGTTCGACGGCTCTGTTCCCGAACGCGACGACGCCCGCGATGCCGAGCATGAGCGCAACCGTCCCGATCCATTCCGGCGCCCCGAACACGGCCGCCGCGATCGCTCCCGCCGCCGCACCGTAAACGGCGAGGATCAGCACCACGAGAAGCAGGTAAGCCAGCTCGAACAGGATCCAGCCGGGTCCGACAATCTCCCTGAAAAAATTGCGGTAGTCGAAAGTTTGCAGCCGCCGCGCAATTACGAAGGTGATCGCGGAAAGAAGGCTCATGATCACGGTCGCGAGGCCGATGGCCATCAGTCCACCGCGCGGCCCTGACGGAAGGAAGAATTCGGCAAGCTCGCGGCCGGTCGCATAGCCGCCGCCGATGACGAACGCCTTGAGCGCGAGGCCGGGCAGCAGGATGCGCTTGAACCAGCTGTGCTCGGCGTTCGCTGCTTTGGTCACGCCTTCAGGCACTCCGTGATGAGCGCGTCGAAAGGCGGCCCGCCGCGGACCGGATCGGCGACTGGAAGCCCCAATCGAGCGGACTCCGCGTCGCAAAGGGAGGCCGCATCCGCATCGCTCAACGCGGACGTGTTCAGCGAAATCCCGCCACAGCGGATTGCGGGATTGGTCCGCCGTCCGAGTGCAATCGTGAGGTCGATGATCTCCTCGACCGGCGGCACCGCGAAGTCTTCATCGCCCAGCAGGCGCGTTCGGCTTGGATCGTGGCACACGAGGAACACGTCAGGCTGGCTGCCATGCAACAGAGCTAGCGACACGCCAGCATAGGCCGGGTGAAGGATCGACCCCTGCCCTTCGATCACGTCCCAGTGATCGGGTGCGGCAGCAGGGCTCAGCATTTCAGCCGCCCCCGCCGCGAAATCGGAAACGACCGCGTCCATCGGAATGCCGCCGCCGGATATCATGATCCCCGTCTGACCGGTGGCACGGAAATCGACGTTCGTGCCGCGCTCGGAAAAAGCGCGAGCGATCGACAGAGCGGTATATTTCTTGCCCAGAGCACAATCGGTCCCGACGGTAAGCAACCTCTTGCCACTACGCTTGAGGCCGGTGGCGATCGGAATGTTCGCGGGCGGCGTTCGTATGTCGATCAAGCGCCGCCCGAGACGCTCCGCCGTGTAGCGGAGCTCCGCGATTTGCCCGAGCTTCGCGTGCATTCCACTGACGATGTCGAGCCCCGCTTCAAGCGCCTCGACTAGCGCAGGAACCCAGGCCTCGGCGATGAAGCCGCCAGAATTGGCAACGCCGATGACCAGCGCGCGAGCGCCCCGGTCGTACGCTTCCGACGGCGATAGCTTCGGCAGTCCGAGGCTGATCCGGGAGCTCGGAAGCGCATACTCACCGACGCACAACTCAGGCGCCCAGTCACGCAAGCCGAACGCCGTCTTCGCAAAGCCCGCTTCAACGGTGTCGCCGAGGAACAGGAGGTACGGGCGCGGAAGCTGCCCGGCCGGCGCATCCGGCCTGTCCGCTGTCCGCGCCCGTTCCTCCACGCCTTGGGTCACGATGCTGCCCTTACTGACGGACGCTGAAGGCCACACCGACCGTGCGTGGCCGGATGACGGACGCAGCGAGGTTCCCGTTGAGATCGCCGAAGAACCCCAGGTTCACGATCCCCCGAGCATCGGTCAGGTTACGTACGAAGGCGTCGAGACGGTAGCGGCCAAATTCCAGGCCGGCATGGGCGTCGACCTGCCCGAATGAGTCCAGCTTGCGCTGGCCGCTCGCCGCGTCGAAATCGGTGAACCTCTTGCCGGTGTAGTGCCAGCTGATCCCCCCGCGGGCGGTCAATGAATCACTCAGCGGATGCTCATATTCGCCTCCAAGCGTCCACTGCCATTTGGGATTGTAGGGCAAGGGATCGCCCTTGACGCCGCCTACGATGGCGGGCGCATCCTTCGTCAGATATGCATCGACGTAGGAGCCATTGGCGAAAAGCGAGAGATTCCGGTTCGGGTTGACTCCGACCGTCACCTCGACACCCTTGCTTCGCGCACTTCCGCCGTTGGTATTGACGCCGAACCCTTCGACCTGCGCGAGGAGCTGAATGTCCTTCCAGTCGATCAGGAACGCGCTGGCCTCGAAGGTCAGCAGGCGGTCGTTCGTCTCCGTCTTCACGCCGACTTCGTAGTTCGTCGTCGTATCGGGACCGAACTGGCGCGGCACGCCTTCAGGCGCGAGCGGCGAAACAGCATTCGGTCCGCCTGGGCGATAGCCCTTGGCAACGCGCGCATAGATCCGCGTGTTCTCATTGGGCTTGAACGTCGGCGCGACCGAATACGTGAAGACGTTGTCGGACGACTTTCCGGCGAAGCTGCTCGCCCCACCCGCGAGCAGTCCGTCCGTGTTCTGAACGACCGACTGGCTGTTGTGGCTGTATCGACCGCCGGCAGTCAGATCGAATTTGGGAGAAATGTGCCACGTCGCATTCGCAAAACCGGCCCATTCCTTGTAGCGGGACGGCAGAGCGACAAGGACGAGGCCGTCGAGGCCCGGGAAAAGGTCCCCTGTCAGCGCATCGACCCCGTACAGGTTCTGCGTCAGTTCATTCTTCTCGCGGGTATAGAAGCCGCCGACCGTCCACTCGATCGTTCGCTTGCCCGTCGAGCCGAGCCGAACCTCCTGCGTGAAACGACGCTGAGTCATACCCTGGTCGACCGCGGAGCCTAGCGGCACACCGAAGATGAAACTTAGCACAGGCCCGTAGACGCTGCTCGCATCGACGACGGCCGTCTGATCGAGCGTGCCGTAGCTGGTCGACGAAACCAGCCCAAAAGACCCGAAGTCGTAGTCGATCGTCCCGTTGTAGATGCGATAGTCGATGTTGTTGGGCTGCTGCAGGACTCGGGACTGGGTGAGTTTTCCGTAAGCCGGCTTGAAAGTGACAGGATCAAGATCGACCTCGTTCGTCCCGTTGCTGCGGATATTCTCCAGATGGACAGACGCCCGAATCGTCAGCTTGTCCGTTGGCCGGACAAGGAACGACGCCCGGCCGCCGTAGGTCTTGCCATCGTTCACATCGTTCCCGAGGTTGGGATCGTCGATGTAGCCGGGATCCTGACGATAGAAGCCGCTCACCCGGAAGGCCGCATTATCCGACAGTGGCACGTTGACCGCGGCTCGACCCCACCAGGCGGTATCGCCGTGAGAGACTCCCTCGACGCCAAGTTCGGCAGCGCCGCCGAAACCGCCCGTTCCCGGCTCGACCGTCACGAATTTTACGAGGCCGCCGAGCGAGTTGGCGCCGTACAGTGTGCCTTGCGGGCCCCGCAGGACCTCGACTCGAGCAAGGTCGAACGGATCGATGTCGGGCGTGAGGATCGCACCGTTCGCAAGCGCGGTTGCCGAACCGAACGGCGTTTCGTCCACGTACGTCGCAACCGTCGCTCCAACGCCGCCGGTATTGACGCCGCGAAGGACGATTCGGGAGTTGCCGGCCTGCGTCTGGACGATGTTCGCGCTCGGCAGCCGGGTCAGATAATCGGAGAAGCTGGTCGCGTGCAGGTTTTGCAGCGTCTCGGCAGAAACGACGGAAATCGATTGCGGGACATCTAGGAGTGCCTGTTCCCGCTTCTGCGCCGTAACGATGATCTCGTCGCCCTCCGGTGGCGGCAAGGGCGTATCTGCCGCCGGTGCCGGTGCCGGCGCATCCTGTGCATGCGCCAGTCCAGGCATCCCCAAGCAGAGGACCGCGGCCGATCCCAACAGTGCATTTCGCGATGCGCTCCCGAGCCTTGTCATGTTCAACTCCCCTTGATTGACGACCTGCGTTCCCACGTCTGGTCCAGTTGGCGCCGAGCGGACGCCGGAATTTTGCTCCGAAATTGAATTCGCCGGACGTCAGGCATTTTGAGGCCTTGCAATTCCCTCCGGGACGTAGGTCAAATCGACGACGCCGGACTGCTGCGCCTGAGCGAGTATCCGCCGGGTCGGGCGATCGAGCAGGTAAAGCAGGATCGCCGCAGCGCTCGCGATTGCAGCGAGCAGCACGAAGAACTGGATGTGCCCAAGGTGGCTCCAAAGGCGCCCGACCTGTCCCGCCAGCAGGCTTCCACTGAAGATGGCGAGATACCAGGAGGCAACGGTGGTTGCGCCGAGCTTCGGAGGCGCGAGCCGGGCGAACACGCCGAGGCCGTTGGGCAATATGTGAAGCTCGCCCAGCGTGAAGATCACGAAGTAGGTCAGCAGCCAAAGCCAGTGCGCGCGGCCGCCACCACTGAACGCTTCGGCGCCAGCGATCAGGAGATATGACGCGGCGACTATCAGCGCGCCGCACGCCATCTTCTGCGTCGGCGACAATTCGCGCCCCTGCTCCGCCTGCTTTTTCCAACGGGCGAGCAGCAGTGGGGTCATGACCATCACAAGAAGCGGGTTCAGCGAGAAGAACATTGCAGCGCCGATCTCGACGCCGCCGATGACCCGATCGACATCGTCGCGCATCCAGAGCGCGAATGTATTGCCGATCTGCTCATAAGCGCCGCGGAAGATCGTCACAGCCAAGCCGATTCCGAGCAGCAGCAGGACAGTGTCGCGGCCCCTGTGGGACGGTTTGCTGGCCGGAAGAACCGGCTCCGCCTCGTTACGCTCGACCGGCAGGTAGGGCTGGCCCCAGACGTAAATGACGAGGCCCGCAAGCATGCCGACACCGGCGGCTCCGAAGCCCCAATGCCAACCGTAGGTTTCCCCAAGGAATCCGCAAATCAAAGGCGCCAGGAACGCGCCGAGGTTCACGCCGACATAATAGACGTTGTACGCCCACGGACGCCGCGGATCGTCGGCCTTGTAGAGGTCGTTGATCTGGCTCGGCAGCGTCGGAAGGAACAGGCCGTTGCCCAGCGCAATTGTCGCCAGCGCGAAATAGAAGGCCGGCTGGAACGCCATCATGAAATGACCGGCCGCCATGATCGCCGCGCCGATGATCACCGCGCGGCGCTTGCCGAGCCAGCGATCCGCGATCGTACCGCCGATGATCGGCGTGAAGTAGGCGAATGCCGTGTAGAAACCGTAGATGCTGGAGGCCTTTTCCTGCCCGAACAGCATCGTCGTCGTCATGTAATAGACGAGCAGCGCCCGCATTCCGAAGTAAGAGAATTGCTCCCACATGTTCGTGAGGAACAGGACCGTCAGTCCACGCGGCTGACCGAACCAGTTCGACTTCTCACTCATGCGGCGAGCACTGCGGCCGGAGTTCCCCAGACCTCGTCCGGGCACCAGATCTGGCCGTCGCTGTAATGAACGCCCGGAACGCGATCTTCCTTGAGGAAGGTCGGTCCGTCTAGGTCGACGTAATCGCACAACTGCCCAAGGATGAACGCCGGAGCCATCGCAAGGCTCGTGCCGACCATGTTGCCGACCATCACGCCGAGACCCAAGCGCCGGGCTTCTTGGGCCATCAGCAGCGCCTCGGTAAGGCCCCCGCATTTGTCGAGCTTGATGTTGACCACCTGGAAGCGGCCGATGAGGCCCGGAACATCCGCAAGGCCGAGCACGCTCTCGTCCGCGGCGATCGGGATCGGGCTCTCGAAGCCCTCCAGATCGCTTTCGCGCCCCCGCGCAATCGGTTGCTCCATGAGGGACACGCGCTGCTCGGCCATCGCAGTTGCAAGGGCGTCGAGCTGGCCGATGCCGAACCCCTGATTCGCGTCCACTCCGAGCCAGACGTCCGGCCGAGCTTCGCGCACGGCCGCCACGCGATCGATATCGAGCGCCAGGTCGCCGGTAAGCTTGAGCTTGATTGCGCGAGCATCGGCGTAGCGCCGCGCTCCTTCCGCCATGTTTGCGGGGTCGTCCGCACCCAGGGTGAAAGTCGTGATGAGCGCCCGCGGAGCTTCGATACCTGCCAGCCGATACGCGGCAATTCCGGAACGGTTCGCTTCCAGCTCCCACAGGGCGCAGTCCACCGCGTTGCGGGCTCCGCCGATAGGAAGGATTTGACGAAGCTTCTCACGGCTCTCGCAGGCTTCGATCGCCGAACGGTTGGCTTCCAGCGCCTGGACGATCTGCGGCGCTTCGTCGCGGAGATAATAGACGCCGCCCGCCTCTCCCCGTCCTCGATGCTGGCCGTCGCTAAGCTCGACGACGACCAGCTCCGAAGCCTCGAACACGTAGCCGGAGATACGGAACGGGGCGGCGAGACGGTGCGTCTCGACGCGATAGGCGAGCGCCAGACCCATCAGTAGTTCGTCGCGAACCCGAGGAGTTTGTAGGCAAAGCCAATCCACAGGATCGTTACCGCGGAGACGACCAGCAGGAGGCTCCAGAGCTTAGCCTTCCACGTGGCTTTCCAGCCGCCCTTCCGGCGCCAGACCGTCGCTGCGTACCAAAGGATTGCGGCAGCACCGCCGAGGAAGGTGATCCAGGTGATGACCTGGACCGTCAGGACCACCGGCAGGAAGCTGGCGCTGAGATAGTTCAGGTCGCCGAACATCACCGAGATCATGACCACCCAGCCGATCAAGGTCAGGAAAATGGCGGTCGCGGCGATGCGGCTCGCCCGATAGGCCTTCAGCTCACGACCCTCGAGTCCGAGCGCCGCGCCGTAGCGGCGGCGAACGATCGCCCTGACCGGCCAGAAGAGCATCGTCAGGAAGAGGACCGCGAGGCTGAGATAGGTCAGCGGCAACAGCCACGAAGAATTCAGATACCAGGGCGTCCGGTCCCAGACGATGATCGGAGCAACACTGCCGAGGCTGAAGCGAACCGCCTTGCCGTCGACGACCTTGGCGCCGAGCGTCTCGTGGCTGTTCGCGTCGCGCCAGAGCATCGGGCCGACGGCCACCCACTTGCGAGGCTGACCGTTCAATCCGAGGAACAGGCCATCCGTCAGGACGGGCTCGCCATCCTTGCCGACTCCGACCTTCGTCTGGCTGATGAAGTCGGTGACGCCGATGAAGCTGGAAAAGGACCGGCGCGAAGTGGACCAGGTGCCGACTAGCTTCTCGGCGTTCGCCTTTGCCTCCTTGGCTGCAAGCGTGCGGGTGTCGGCGGGTGCCGGGAAATAGCGATCGGCAAACTCCTCCAGCAACGTGTTGCGAAGCGCATGCGCTGCGCCTTCCTTGCCGGGGCTGTTGAATGAGACGAACAGGCCGACCCCGTCGTTCAGGAAGAGGTGAAGATCGCTGTGGAAGGCGACCGTATCGCCGCCATGCGAAATCACCGGATGCCCGTTGATGTTCGACTGATAGAAGCCCAGCGACATCTTCTGCAGGCCCGGTATCGAATCGTTGGCTGTCGAGTGCATCAGCTGCGCCGTAGCCGGCTTCAGCAACGGCCCTCCGTTCGCGAGATGCGCGATCATGAAGCGGCCCATGTCGTCGCCGCTCGCCGACAGGCTGCCGGCCGGCGCGACGCCGACAAACTCATATCCGTAGGGCTTGTCCTTCCCCGGCTGATAACCCTCGCTCATGAAGGGCTTCAGGTTCGCTGGAAGCGGCTGCCGGAAGGTCGCATACTTCATGCCCGTCGGCGCGAAGATATAGCGCTCGATGTAGGTCTCGAACGGTTCGCCCGAGACGCGGCTGACGATGTAGCCCGCGAGAGCCGTCGCCCAGTTCGAATAGGCGGGAGTAGTGCCGGGATCGTAGACCCGCTTCGGCACCCAGCGCTTCAGGATCTGGTCGTAAGGGACGTACTTCTTCTGATCGACCGCAATCAGGTCCATCACCTGCTCTTCGAAACCCGACGTGTGGGTCATGATATTCCGAAGCGTGATCGGCTTGCCGTTGCGGGGCGGAATCTTGAAGTCGAGGTACTTGTTGACGTCCTCGTCGAGGTTGAGCTTGCCCTTCTCGACCTGCTGCATGACCGCGGTCCAGGTGAAGAGCTTCGAGGTCGAGCCTGGACGGAAGAGCGTGGTGTGCGGATCGACCGGCTTGCGCTTCTCGACGTCCGAGAAACCATAGCCGCGGCTGGTCAGGATCTGCCCGTCCTTCACGACCACTACGACGGCGCCCGGAATGTCGGCGCGCCCGATCGAGATCGGCATGTAGCCGTCGAGCCAGGCATCCACGTTCTCGGCCGTCAGCGGCTGCGCGGCGCCAGTCGGGAGCGCCGGCTTTGCGAGCGGCGGCTGGAGTTGGCCGGTGATCGGCGCAGGCTTTGGAACCAGCGTCGGTTGAACCGTCTGGGCGTATGCGCCAGACAGAAACGCAGCGCCGACGATGACCGAAACCAATGCAGCCGCTTTCCGCATCTTCTCTCCCCCTGACAGCGATTTGCTCAAACGGGCCAAATCGACTTATCATGCCAACAAGTGTCGGATGAGGACATAATGAGCCTGATTGGAAAATTGTCAAACGCGCGGCGGGCGAAGCTGTGAGCGGTCCGACGCTTGGTCAGATCATCCGCGATTTGCGGGCGAGAAAGGGCTGGACGCTCAAGGAGATGAGCGAGCAGAGCGGAATCCCGGTCTCCACTTTATCGAAGGTCGAGAACGGCCGGCTCACGCTAACTTACGACAAGCTCCAGCAGATGAGCGCGCGACTCAAGATCCGGATGTCCGACCTTTTTGCTGAAGCGGATCCCCAGGTCGAAAGCATCACTGCTCGACGGAGTATCGGACGGATCGACGACTCGGTCCGGGTGACCACGCCAAACTACGACTATTACTATCTGTGCCCGGAGCTTCGGCGGAAGCGGATGATCCCCATCGTGACCCGGATTGCGGCCAAATCGATCAACGAGTTCGGCGATCTCGTCCGGCATTCGGGCGAGGAATATATCCATGTGCTCGAAGGCAGCATCATCGTGCACACGGAATTCTACGATCCGGTCGCGCTGAAGGCCGGTGAGGGAATCTATATCGATTCCAACATGGGCCATGCCTACGTTGCGGGCGACGACTGCGAGGAAGCGGTCGTTCTCGGCGTCTGCTCGAGCTCGGACGAGGGCTTGATGAACTCGCTCATGAACATCCACGGCCCCGACGACGAGGCGGAGTCAGAACGCAAGGCTCGCCCCGCCGCCTGAAGTCCTGATCAGGCCGATTGTTGGTCGGTGCGGACGAGCGCCACGCACAAGGCGGACAGCACCATCATTCCCGCGAGGACCGTCAGCAAGAGACTGAATCCGCGTCCGGGCACCAGCCAGATCGCCAGCAGCGGCGCGATGATCGACGGCAGCGTGTTCGTCAGGTTGAGGATGCCCATGTCGCGGCCTCTCCGGCCCGGCGAGGGAAGCAGCTGCATCGAATAGGCCGAATGCAGGGACAGGTAGACCGCGGTCGCGCAGCCGAACGTTCCGTATCCGATGATCGACTGGGTCGTTCCGCCGTCCATCGCCATCAATCCAAGGCCGACGGCCGCCACGAGGGCTGCGGCGATCAGGAACGGCCTTCGCGGTCCAAGGCGGTCCGACAACCGGCCGAACGCCAGGGTGATTGGAAAAGCGCAAGCGAGCGTGGCCGCGCTGATGAGCGCAACCTGCGCCTGCGTCTCCGGAACGGCGAGACTTTGGAAATAATAGAGCAGGAATGCGAACAGCATGGCTCCGGCGATTTGCACCAGCAATCGCGCCAGCCAGAGCAAGCCGAAATCGATCTGAAGCTTGCCGGTCCGCCGCGGCTGGTCCGGGATTGTTTTGAGTGGTGATGGGGCCCGCACGAAAAGGAGGGGTATCACCAGACCCAGGATCAGAATGCAGACCAGGCCAAGCTGCAGCCCTTGCGACGACATGCCCGGCAGAGTCGCGAGGACGCCCGCCAGGGCGCCAATGGGTGGGCCTGCGGCGAGCAGTCCTCCAAGCAAACCCTTCTCGCTGTCAGGCACCGTATCCGCGGCCCATGCGGTCAGCGGCGAAAGGAGCATGTTCAGTACGAGCTGATAGGCGATGATCGCCGCAATGATCGTCGCTTCAGATTGCGCGAAATGGAGCAGCACGTAACTGCCGAGGGTGAGGACGAGCCCCGCCCCCGCCCAGCCGCGGCGGCTGCCGACAATGTCGCTTGCCCAACCGAATGCGATATTCCCGACGCTCGCGGCGATCGCTCCGAAGAGGGTGATCGCGCCAAGCCATTCGATCTTCGCGTCACCCGCGAGGCCCGAGATCTTGTCCGGCAGAAGAAGCGTAAGGAGCGGTGCGTAGGCAACCACGCCGCCCGCGTTCGCAAGTCCGAAAAGGATGAGAAAGCGCCTGCGCGAGTCAGCCATCAAGGCCGAATGTCTAGCCCTTTAGCGGCCCAGTGGAACTACGAACGATCAGCGAGAAGGGCACGATCTCGGTTTTGGTCGGCCCTGGCTCCCCGCTGTTGACCTTGATCAGCAGCTCGGCTGCGCGCGCCGTCATCTCCGCAATCGGCTGCCGGATGGCCGTCAGCGGAGGCGCGCTGAACTTGACGATCGGCGTATCGTCGAAGCTGATGATCGAAAGCTCGTCGGGAACCTTGAAACCCATCGACTTCGCGACTTCGAGCGCGGCCAGCGACATGTGGCCGCTGCTCGCCAGGATCGCGGTGGGTGGGTTCGGAAGTGAAAGCAGCTCTCGTGTCGCGACCTCGCCGGATTCGAAGGTGAAATCGCCCTGAGCGATGAGGTGCGGATCATCGTCGATTCCGGCAGCGCGGACGGCGCGCTGGTAGCCCTCGCGTCGATCGGTGCTCAGCGCATATTCGAGGCTGCCGGTGATAAAGCCGATACGGCGATGACCAAGACGGGCAAGCTCCGCGGTCGCAGCAGCGGCGGCCGCTGCATCATCCATCGCAATTCCGAAGCCCGCGCCCTTCCCGGTCGAACCGATCCTCGCGAACGGAATCCGTCGCTCGTTGAGCAGATTGGTGATGATCGGATTGTCGCCGTGCGGCGGCGTCAGGATGACTCCGTCGGGATGGAGCGCCCCGAGGGCCGAGGTCAATTCGCGCTCGACGTTCGAGCTGTGCGTGTCGACCAGCTCAAAGATCATCCGATAGCCATGCTCCGCACATTTGAGCATTCCGCCGAGCAGCATCTGGTCGACCCAGTCCGTGCCATCGCCAGACCGCCAATCCTCGATGGTACGGTCTCGGTCATTCAGCGCCAGCAGGAGGTACGACTTTTTGCCCGCCATGCGCCGCGCGGCGAGGCTCGGCACATATCCGAGCTTCTCGATCGCCTTGAGAACGCGTTCCTTGATCGCCGGCCGGACATTCGGACCGTCGTTGATGACCCGCGACACAGTTTGAAGCGACACGTCAGCCTCGGCCGCCACGTCCTTGATCGTGATGGGACGCGGGCGCGCTCCCGCATTTTTTTCGGTTACGGAAATGGCGGCTGCCCTCCCCCGCCTCAGGCCGCTGCGGCGCGGGCGATCCCGCAATAGCGCGACACATAGGCCTCATGCTCGGGAAGCGACTTTACGGTCTTCGCGACCGTGTCGCGGATCGTTGCAAGAAATCGCGCGAGCTCTTCGTCGGTCAGTTTCTCGGCGATCGGATGATGGGTCTGCGGCATGATGCCCTGCCCCATCATCACCTGCACCCAGCTGTTCTCCACGAACAACTCTTCATTCTTCCGGAACACCAGCCCGGCTTCACGGAACAGTTCGATCTTCTGCTCCAGCGTGTCCGGGATCGGCATCGATTTGCAGTAGCGCCAGAACTCGCTGTCGGTTCGTTCGGTCGCCTTGTAGTGCAGGATCAGGAAGTCGCGGATCTGAAGCATGTCGGTGATCTGCTGATCGTTGAATTCCGCGACGTCCCGTTCACTGATCTTGCCGAGCGGGAGCATTCGGATCAGCCGCAGCACGGCCCTCTGAATCAGGTGGATGCTGGTCGATTCCAGCGGCTCCATGAACCCACCGGACAAGCCGACCGCGACGCAATTGCGATGCCATTGCTTCTGTCGCATGCCCGCGCCGAAGCGCAGGACATTGGGCTTGGTCAGGACCTCGCCTTCGATGTTGCCGAGGAGCCGCTCCATCGCGGCCTCCTGATCGAGGTAGCGGCTGCAATAGACGATGCCATTGCCTACACGACTTTGAAGCGGGATTCGCCATTGCCACCCGGCATCGTGGGCCATCGCCCGCGTGTAAGGCACTGCAGGACCGACGCTTTCGGTCTGTAGCGCAATCGCGGAATCGCACGGCAACCAGTGCGTCCAGTCCTCATGCCCGACGCCGAGCGCCTGGCCGATCAGGACCGCGCGAAATCCGGTGCAGTCGAGGAAGAGATCGCCCTCGATCCGCTCACCGTTCTCAAGAACGAGTGCGGCGATGTCGCCCGTCTCCCCGTCGAGCTCGACGTTTGAAATCTTGCCCTCGACGCGCCTTGTCCCATCCCCCTCGGCCATCCCGCGCAGGAACTTCGCGTAGAGCCCGGAATCGAGCTGGTACGCATAGTTCATGCGGTCATCAGGCAGGTGCGCGAACTTGCCTTTGCGAGCGGCGATCAGCTCCAGGCAATAATCGTCGTAGGATTGCTCGTGGCCCTTCTCGCGTCCGTACAGCCAGAAATGCCAGAAGCCGGCGGACCAATGATCCTTCCCGGTCAGCCCGAACGAGTGGAAGTAGTTGTGACCCTGCTCCTTCCAGTTATCGAACATGATGCCGAGCTTGAACGTCGCCTGCGTGGCGCGCATGAACTCGGCCTCATTGATATTGAGAAGGCGATTATAGGTGACGAGCGGCGGGATAGTGGATTCGCCCACGCCGATCGTTCCGATCGCATCGGACTCCACCAGCGTCACATCCACGGTCCTGCCAAGGGTGCGGGCGATTGCCGCCGCGGCCATCCACCCTGCGGTCCCGCCACCCGCGATCACAATCCGCCGCATCCGCTTTTCGCCGTTCATCTGCTGAGTTGCCGCAAGACGTAGGCGCGAATGCGTGCCGCGCTTTCCGGCGTTAGCGGTGCAAGGACGCTGCGCGCTTCCTCCGGGATATGCGCTACGACCTCGTCGCCGTTGCCGAACACGTAATGCTCAAAGAGATCGCGCCAATGCGCTTTCTCGTCGTCTGGCAGGTCGCGGATCGCCATGATCGCAAGATTTAGCGCGTCCTGCGGCTGGCCCAGCCAACGCGGCGTGTCGCGCCACCAGTAATTCACCAGCACGTTGAAGGGATCGAGGCCCTCGACATGGTGATACCACATCGACGGAATGTGGATCGCGTCGCCTGGCTCCAATTCTGCAACCATGGCGTGACGAAGCGCCTCACGGAAACGAGGATGTGCCGCGAAATCGGGCGCATGCAGATCGACCATGCTGACGGCTCGACCTGCGGGCGTGTTGTCGATCGGGCCGAGATAGAGGTTTCTGAATTGATCCGGCGGAAAGAGCGTGAACCGCCGGCGTCCGACTGCAACACAGGCCAGGTTGTCTGGGAAGTCGTTATGCGCCGCTATGCGCGTCCTCGTCCCCATCCAGATACTGGCCAGGCATGAGCGGTCGCCGAGGTCGACGTGGTTGGCCTCGTGAAGGCCATCGAAGAAATCGTGAACGTCGATCGACGCGAGGTAGACCGCAGGCGCGTTCGCGTCCGACTCAACCGCCTCGATCGCCGCGAACAACTCCGGAAGCTTCGCGCGCACCGTGCGGAAATTCATCTGCATGGCTTCGTCGTAGAACAGGCGTTCGCCCGCGCCCGCCTGCCCGATCGATGCCGTGAACAACGCGTTCCGCCGAAGGCGGAGCAGATAATCACGGGCTTCTCGGCCCGAGCGGCGTCCCGCTTCGACCAAAGGCCAGTCGGAAACCAGTCCACGCACCACGAACGGCTGCTTGTTCTCCCGGAGCAGCGCGTGGAGCTGGGCGCTTGTTGCGGCCTTCGCCTCCGCAACAGGCCGCAGCTTGCCGATCGATGCGGGATCCGCCTCAGCCATTCCGAAGCCGCTGGTTCTTGCGCGCGATTAGCGCAGTGAGATTGCCGAGCGATGCGACCGCCATGAAGATCGGCAACAAATGGCCGTCCGAATGAAGTTCGCCGAGCGACGCTTCATCGAGCGAGGCAAGCCGCCCCTCATTGATCACGTGAAACCCGACCAGCCGATGCGTCGAACCATCGTCGAGCGTGACCTCGAGGGACATGGGTTCGAGCAAGTCGTGCCGGCGCAACGCAGCGAAGAAATCCGCTGACGACCGATAGCCGGCATCGAGCTCACCAAGCTGCTCCGCAATCGTTTCGAGGAAGGGCGTCGGACTGCCGTGCTCATCGAACACGCGGATGCCCTCACCCTTGCCGATCCGGCGGCTCGACACATCGACGTGAACCTGTTTTTCACCGCCCGCATCAGGCGTGCCCCCGATCAGGAACGGCTGAATGTCCATCGCCAAAGGCCGGTAGCTGGCGTCCCACCGGCCGTTCTCGAGGAAGAGATTCTCACCGGCTTCAAATCCGAAGATCGCCAGCGCCGTGAAGCTGTCGCGTTCAGGATTGAGCCGGAAAAGGATCGGATATTCGTTCTGGACCCGCCTGAATTCATTCGGGACGACGACGCAGGACATCACCGCGTCGCCAAGCTCCGCGCTCCGGTCGGTGCGAATCCGAAGGTCGCGATGCACTTCCGCGGTGAGGATCTCGTGCGAACTCATTGAACCGAAATCCCCTCGGCAATCGGTGGCGTGGCGGCGGACCGCAGCGCGTTCAGATATTCGCGATTGGTCGGAAGCGCGGAAGCAAGTGCCCTGGCGCGTTCACGAACCTGCCGTACCGCCGTAGCCTGGTCGGCCGGGACGCGCCCGAGCGCGCTTCCTCGAGGCGCGGGAAATCCCATGCCGTACAGAACATATTGATAGCTCGCGGCAGAGAACACCTCGTCGACCTCGGGAAAGTCGAAGCTAGACGGCGGCTGATCCCTCCAGATCCGCAGCAGGTCGCACAAGCGATCCGACGTCGCGCCGGCTTCCCGATGCTCCCTCCAATATGGCTCGTCGCGCCGGCTGATCGAATAGTGAAGCTTCAGGAAGTCGATGACCCTGTCCCACCGATACGAGAAAAGACCGTTGAACCTGCTCGCGCGCAAATCCATCGCGTCGCGCGACGCCGGGAAGTTGTCGATCAGAGCATCAAGCGACAACTCGATTGAGACAATCGCGGACGCTTCCAGCGGCTCGAGGAAGCCAGCCGACAAACCGATCGCCACGCAATTGTGGGACCAGAAGCGCTCGCGATGTCCGGAACGGAACGTAAGCCTTCGCGGCGAAAGACTCGCGACTGCAACCTCCGGTGCCGTTCGACGGAGGTAAGCCTCCAACTCGTCGGACGCCTCCTCGTCACTCAAGTGGGCGGAGGAATAGACACAGCCGACGCCGCGCCGGGTCGGCAAGCCGATGTCCCAGATCCAACCCGCTTTGTGTGCGGTCCCGATGGTTTGGGAGGCGATGGCGCTTTTCGCATCGACCGGAACCTGAACCGCGAGCGCGCGATCGTTGAAAAGCTGGGCCGACCGATCGACGAACGGAACGCCATATTGCCCGCCGATCAGGAGGGCGGCGTGTCCCGTGCAATCGAGAAATAGATCACCCTGAAACTCGCCATTGGCCCGCGTCGTGACGGAGGCGATGTCTCCGTTCTCGGCCATCGTGACGGCGGTGACGTGATCGCGAATATGGCTGACTCCAAGGCGCTGCGTTGCGTGCCGGGTCAGCAGTGCGGCAAGCTTCGCCGCGTCGAGATGGTAGGCGTAATTCAGGGCGCCGGCATAGTCAGGCATCGCCTTTTGCCGCGGCGCGAGATCCAGTGCGCAGACTTTGGGTTGAGCGCAGACGGCCTCGGCGAACGGCATGTCGGAAGCACGCCATGCAGCGATCGTCTCCCGCGGATCGCCGCCGATCGGCGGGACGAAGGGGTGATAATAGCTGTCCCCTGCCTCCCCAGTTGCCCAGCCGTCGAAACGCGACCCCTGCTTGAAGGACGCATCGCAACTGACGAGGAAGTCGCTTTCCGAAATGCCGATGCGCTCGAGCGTCTTGCGGATTGTCGGCCAGGTCCCTTCGCCGACCCCGATCGTCGGGATATCGGGAGATTCGATGAGGGTAACCTCGACCGGTTGCTCCGCAGCCGGATTGGACGCTGCGGCGATCCTGCACGCTGCGAGCCAACCGGCGGTTCCGCCGCCGACGACAACGATCCTGGCAACTGAGGTCCTCAAGCTTCCAATCCAGTCGCTGGGCCAGCTTTCCCGGCCTCGCACGTCCGAGGCCGGTCCATCCTTGCAGGCGGTCGGTTCGACCGCAAGGTCGCTACCGCTTCCGCGTCAGGCTCAGAAGGTGAACCTAAAGCCTGCAGCGTACCTTGCGTATCCCGGCGACGCGAAGGTCACGTTGCGGTCCGACCGGCGGTGCCCCCGCCGGCCTTCGCCAGTCAGGTTGATCACCTCGCCAAAGACCTGGAACCCCTTCCGGAACTCCCAGCTCGCGCTGGCGTCCACCTGGCCGTAGGCCTCGATGTAATATGGGTTCGCCCCAGTGCCGGCGAGATACTGGTCACGCCAATTGTAGGCCACGCGAGCCTGGATCCCGTTCTTGTCGTAGAACAAAACCGCGTTCGCGCTGTCGCTCAGCCCGGTCAACGCGAATTGTGGCACGTTCCAGGGAAGCGAATTGTCGTACTCCGCGTCGCCCCGGACAATCGTGTAGTTCAGGATCGTTCCGAAACCGGTGTCCCAGAAATTGTGCTGAACCGCGAACTCGAACCCGTAGAGCCTTGCCTTCTGGTCGCTGTTGAACGGCGTCGTGATCTGGAAGTTGAGGAGCGGGTCCTCCGGCAGTGACAGCACGAATATCTGTCCGTTGGGCTGAATCTGGACCGTGCCCGGATAATTGGTCGCAATGTACTGCCTGATGTCGGTGGCGCTGGCGTTCGGGCCCAGCGCCGCGATCGCAGCGTCATAACGCGGTCCGCCGATCGGCGTTCGCAGGCCGAATGCGTCGGAACTGATCTGCGTCGTCGAAAGGAAGTTGCTGACGCTCTTGTGAAAATAGCCGACCGAAACGTAGCTCGCCGGCCCGTAATACCACTCCGCTGACAGGTCGAAGTTCTTCGACAAATACGGAAGCAGGCCGGGGTTGCCCTGGCTGCCCGTGCCGCCGCCAACGCGGAACAGGGAGTCGAGCGTGCGGCCGCCCTGCAGGCTCGCATAGTCGGCCCGCGTGATCGTGTGGCTGTAAGAGGCACGCAGCTTCACGTCTCTCATCGGCGACATGTCGAAATCGATCGACGGCAACCAATTGCTGTAGCTGCCCTTGAACGTCGTGAAATCGCTGTCGCCCGAATAGATAATCCCGAACTCGTTGTCCGCGACCCAGCGCGTGCCGGACGGCACCGGGACGAGCGCCGACGAGGTGACCTTTGTCTTCTCGTAGCGCATGCCCGCGACGATGTGCGCCGGGCGGTCAAACAGATCGACTTGGCCGTTGATCTGAAGGTATGGCGCAAAGGTCCGCTCCTTCGTCCGGCGATCGACAGTGAATTGGGCAAGGCAACTGTTCGCTTCTGAGCTTCCCGTCAGCGGGTTGCTGCACGTGCCGTACAGATCCTGAATGAGGTCGACCATGCGTTCGAAGTCGAACGTGTAGAAACTCTGGATCATGCTCGGATCGCCGGCGCCCGAGACACCGTCGAAGCGATTCGGCAAGCTTTGGAGTTGGAAGATGTCGTCCGGAATATCGGATGCCGGCCCCGCCCCGCCCCACGTATCGTTCTGAATAAATCCGTAGGCCGAACGAATCTTGTTATCGATGTAGGACACGCCGAAATCGAGGCTGTCGACGACGCTATTGTCGAAGTCATAGCGGCCGATCAGCTGGCCTTGGTTTATCCTGTCCTTGAAGTAGGCGTTGCGGAACGCATTGCCGGTCGGCGTGATCAGCGACGCATTCAGCGGATCGATGCCCGGCGCCATATTGTACGAGATGACCGGCAGATCGTTGTCGAAATTGATCGTCTGATCGGCGACCCCGAAGATGGCGTTACCAACGGACACGCTGCTGCCATACTTGTTGCTCGGCTTGGATACGGCCGTCGAATGGTGAGCGTCCACGGTAAGGGTCAGACCGCCGAGACCTTTCCAGGAAAGGTTCGCGCCAAGCGACTTGTTGATGCTGCGATTTGCGGTCAGCGCGCCGCTGTAGGACAAATCCTTACCGATATTGCAGGTGCCGGACGGCGCAACGCAGCCAGGATCAGGCGCAGTGAAACGCTCGGTGTAGAACACCGGTCCGGCAACCGGGCCGTCGGTCCACTCGCTCGAAGTGTCGCCGTGGTTGAACCACACGCCGACGTTGCTGTTCCGGACTTCAACCGTGTTCTGCGAAAAGGTGTAATCAAGTACTCCCGAAAGCGAGTCCGTCGGCTTGAATTGAAGCACGAGCTGGCCGTTGATCCGCTCGCGGTCGATATCGTTGAGATCGTATGACGCGTTCTGCGGAACCTCGTAGACGTCGTTCGGTCCCGGGCGATTGGTGATGTTGACGTACCGAGGATCGCCAACCTGCGCGAGCGAACCCCAATTGTTTTCCGAACCAAGATAACCGTCGCGCCAGCCGACGTTGGCCTGGTTCACGCTCGCCTTGCGCTTCTGGTAGGCTCCGGTGACGAGGATTCCGATCCTGTTGTCGGCGAAAGTGTCGCTGATGATTCCGGAAACCTCTGGCGTGATCGGATTGCCTTCGTTTCGCGAGGAATCGAGGACGCCCTTGACTGCAATGCTCCCGCGGAAACCCGGCCGGTCGAGCGGGCGCGGCGTCCGAATATTGATGCTCGATCCGATGCCACCCGACGCGATTGATGCGCGGCCGGTCTTGTAGACTTCGACGGCCGCGATTCCTTCCGAGGCAAGGTTGGCGAAATCGAAGGAACGTGACGAAGGAGGGCTGGCACCGTCGCCAAGACTCGACGTCGGCATCTGCCGGCCGTTGAGCGTGACCAGGTTGAACTCCGGGCCGAAGCCGCGAACCGTCACGAACGATCCCTCGCCGTTGTCGCGCTGGATCGACACGCCAGTGATGCGCTGGAGCGATTCTGCAAGGTTCGTGTCGGGGAACTTGCCGATGTCCTCGGCAGAGATCGCATCGACGACGCCAATGGAATCACGCTTGATGTCCATCGACGCCCGCAAGCTGGCACGGATACCGGTAACGACGATCGCATCGCCCTCAGGTTCGGCGGTCGAGGCGGCGGCCGGTGGAGGGGGCACTTCCGAGTTTTCGGGCTGGCCGGCTGCTGGTGCCGTATCCTGGGCGAAAGCGGTTCCCGGAACCGCGGCTATCGCCAATGCCGAAACGCCAACGAAGAAGTGCAAAGGCGAGCGAGTCGCAGTTCGACGCATCGATATTTCTCCCCCTCAAGAGCCGGCGCGGTCTCCCTTCGCACCGAAATTGAGAACGTTCACTTTCGTTGCGATACGGCCTGTTTGTCAAGCCCCCGACGAAGCCGGTCGCAGCTATCCAGCCGGATTTGCGGGCTCGTCCGGAGGCAATTCTCTCCGCAGAGCGACGAAAGCTGGTGAATTCTCAACCTTGGTTAGGTGGGACCACCAAAGCTTCGATGATATGCTCTCGGCATGGATGCTCAAGAACGGCCCTTGGCCTTGCGGGCCGTACGTCGGATGAGCCCGCCCGTTTGTCGAAGAAGAAGTTCAGGTCAGGGGGCGTTCAGCCTCGACCGGCAACCGGACGATGCATGCGAGTTTATAGTAATCCGTTAGTTCCCGCTGGAACCTGGACCGCCACCGCGATCGCGTTGGCCCTTTCCACACCTGCATACGCGCAGGCCGCCACGGCGACCGACGCCTCTGTCGCCACAACAGCGGCGGAAACCCAAGCCCCGGCGACGGCCGCCCAGCAAGCGCCAGCAACCGAAGAGGATATTTACGGCGAGGAAGGCGACGCAATCGTCGTCACCGGAACCCGCCGCGGCAGCGTCGTCGGCGACATCCCTCCGGAGAATGTGCTCGGCGGCCGTGACGTGCGTGCGACGGGCGCGACCGACATCAACGAGCTTCTGGATGCGCTCGCCCCCCAGATCGGAAGCGCCCGCGGCCGCGGCGGCGATCGGCCGATCCTGCTCCTCAATGGCCAGCGCGTTTCCACTTTCCGGGAAATGCGGGATATCCCCACCGAAGCCATCGAACGCGTCGAGATCCTGCCTGAGGAAGTCGCGCTAAAGTATGGATATCGTGCCGATCAGCGGGTCGTGAACATCGTCCTTCGCGAACGCTTCCGCTCCACCGTCGCCCGCCTGGAAGGCAATACCGCAACCGAGGGCGGCTATTTGGGCGGAACCGGAGAACTGACCCAGCTTCGAATCCAGAAGAACGGTCGGACGACCTTCAATGTGCGAGCGGAAGCCAATTCCCCGCTCACGGAAAATGAGAGGGACATCCGCCTTGACGATACGTCCGCCCCTGACGAGCGCTCGGCAAGAACCCTCGTCGGCTCGAAACAGCTCTTGCGTGGAGCAGCGACGGTCAACCGGACGATCGGGGGGGATGTCGGCGCGACGCTGAATGCCGAAGTCGAACACAACCAGGGCAGGTCGCTGTTCGGTCTCTCCGACTTCGCCCTCGATCCGCTCGTCCGCAATACGAGCAGCGATAGCGCCCACCTCGGCGTTGCTCTCAACGGAAACAACGGAAAGTGGCGCTGGTCGGCGACCGGCAACGGCGACATTGGCCGCTCGATCACGAGGAGCGACCGCGCCGACGAGACCGAACGAGATCGGTCGGAGAGCGTGACCACGTCGGGCGACGTCGACGTTACGGCGAGCGGTCCGCTCTTCGCAGTGCCGGCGGGAGACGCCAGCATGACCGTCCGCGTCGGCGCAAGCACGCTTCACCTTGATAGCGAGCGGCGGAATGCCAGCGACTTCTCCGACAATAATTTGAGCCGCACGCGCGGAAGCGCCAGCGCGAACTTCGACCTGCCGATTTCGCGCCGCAATCGGGAGTTCAGCGCGCTGGGCAATCTCACGCTCAACGCCAATGCCGAAGTCGAGCAGCTTTCCGACTTCGGAACCCTGACGACCATCGGAGCGGGCGTGAACTGGTCGCCCGTCGATCGGCTTAGCTTCCTTGCCAGCTGGACGCGCGAGGAAGGCGCACCGACCGTCCAGCAGCTTGGCGACCCGATCCTCGAGACCCCCGAAACGCGCGTGTTCGATTTCACGACCGGGGAAACGGTGCTCGTCAACGCGATCACCGGCGGAAATCCGGACCTTCTCGCCGACAAGCGCAACGTCCTGAAGATCGGTGTCAACTGGAAGCCGTTGGAAAAGACGGACCTGCGCCTCCGCGCGGAATACGTCCGCTCGCGCCTGGACCGCCCGGTTTCCACATTTCCCGGCGTCAGCGAAGCGCTCGAAGCCGCGTTTCCCGAACGTTTCGTCCGGGATGTGTCCGGCCAGCTTGTCAGCGTCGACTTCCGGCCCGTGAATTATGACGAGGCACGGCGCGACACACTGCGCTGGGGCTTTGATTTCTCGATGCCGCTAACGTCGGCGCGGCCCTCGCAAGCCGCAATCGATCGTTTCCGCGCTCGCAGAGCCGCCGATACCGGCCAACCCGGCAATACATCTCAGGGAGCCTCGCGGCCCGACGGACCACCTCCAGAGGGTGGCCCACCGACGGAAGGCACCGGTCGGTCCTCGGGAGGCCCCGGTGGCGGCGGTTTCGGTCCCGGCGGAGGATTCGGCGGACGGTTCGGCGGCGGACGCCAGGGCGGCCGGCTTCAGTTCTCGCTGACTCACACCGTCAACCTCGTCGACGAGGTAACGATCCGGCAGGGCGTGCCGAAGCTCGACTACCTCCACGGCGACGCCGTCGGCTCGACCGGCGGGCGTCCTCGCCACCAGGTCGAAGCGCAGGGCGGTTATTTCAACAACGGCCTCGGCGCCCGCGTCTCGGCTAACTGGAGAAGCGGCACGCGCGTCGACAGCAGCACTGGCGACGAACTTCGCTTCTCGCCTCTGGCTACTTTCGACCTCAGGCTCTTCGCCAATCTCGGTGAACGCTTTGATCTCGTTTCGAAATATCCGGTGCTTCGAGGAACGTCGCTTCGTTTCGAGGTGAACAACATCTTCAATTCGAGGCCTCGCGTTCGCGACGCTGCTGGAGAGGTGCCGTTCAGCTACCAGTCCGATCTTCTGGATCCGCTCGGCCGGACGATTTCGATATCGTTCCGCAAGCTGTTCCTGCCGCCGCGCAGCTTCTTCAGGCGGCAATCGGCGGAAGGTCAGGACTGAAAGAACAAATTCGCCATAGCGGAGCGAGGGTCAACGATCTGGTAAGCGTAAGCAGTTACGCCTGACAAGATGAGCGACCGGAAGCCGGAGACGTTGGTGGAAGAACAACCGGTTGAGACGACGCTGTATTCGCTGTCCGATCGCGCTCCGGACCCTGCCGAACGCCGCGATGGCGAGCGCTACCTCACTCTGTTCAGGGTCGGCTCGGTCATGATCGGCGACCGGCGCGAACTCTGCCTGATCAAGAACATCTCCGCGGGCGGGATGATGATCCGGCCCTATTGCAAGCTGGAAGAGGGCACGCGCGTCTCGGTCGAGCTCAAGAGAGGCGAACAGATTCCCGGACTGATCAGTTGGGTCCGCGACGATTCCGCCGGGGTGGAATTCGAGCAGCCGATCGACGTCGTGGAGTTGCTCGCAAGCTCGATGGAAGGGCCCCGCCCTCGCATGCCGCGGGTGGAAGTTCGCTGTATCGCCTCGGTGCGCCAGGGCTCGAACGTCTACGGCATGCGCGCCCACGACATTTCGCAGGGCGGGATCAAGGTCGAATCGAACCGAGACCTTGAGGTTGGTGCCGAGGTACTCGTCACCCTTCCCGGCCTGCCTTCGAAGTCGGCGGTCGTCCGTTGGCGCGAAGGCAATGCCTACGGCATCACATTCCAGCGCCTTCTGGCGTTGCAGGAGCTCGTCGACTGGTTGAGGGAGCAGCGCGAGCTGCTGCGTTCTAAGAACTGATCTTAATCGCCCGGACGGTTGTGCGACGGGCTCCAGACCCAGCTTTCGGCCAGTCTTTGCTGCTCAGATGTCATTTCACGGGCAGCGAACCCCGGCCGCCAATAACGGGCCTGCAGCTTGGGACGCGGTGCGGGAACGTGGCGGAGCACTTCGCTCGGCTCCAGCTTCGAATCGAACGAAATGCCGGCATAGCGGCCGTTAACCCACACCACACGGCCTTGAGCATTCAATTCATTGCGAACGAAATGCACCGACGTGCCTTCGATCGGCAGCTTCTCGCTTTCGACAAGCGCGCCTTCAGCCGAGAGATTGCGCAGCTTCACGGGCTGCGAATTACCGCCATGCTCGAGCTTGGCCACGAGCAGAACCTGCGAGCGACGCGAGCGGCGGTTCTGGGAATCGCTTTGTTCCATGTCCGCCGCAATAAACGACCACGGTAAAGCTTTGCTTAAGTGCGTTCGCTTGAAGTCAGTCGAAACAGAAGCATCAAATTGTTCGCGGGCATCGGGCGCCACTCCGCGAGCTCGAATCCACGGGCAGCCGCAGCAGCGTGGAAATCCTCCACCCGCCGCAAGCCCCACTGAGGATCGCGAGCCTTCAGGTCTGCATCGAAAGCAAGATTGGACGGAGCCGTCTCGATGTCGTCCTTGAGCCACGGACCGTAGAGAATGAGTGGACCGCCTTCGGGCAGGATGCGTGCAGCTCCGGCAATCAGTCCAAGCGACGCGGCCCACGGGCTGATGTGCGCCATGTTGATGTTGAGGACCGCATCCGCCTGCTCGATGGGCCACGAGTCCGCCCTCGCGTCCACAACGATCGAGGGCTTGATGTTGGGCGCTCCAGAGGCCGCCCTCCAGGCCTCTATCGAAGCCAGCGCGTCCGGGTGCATGTCACTCGGTTGCCAATCGAGGTTCGGAAACCGCTCTGCAAACCAGGCCGCATGCTCTCCTGTGCCGCTCGCGACCTCAAGAACGGTGCCGCTTTCAGGCAGCCAGTTGGCAAGCACCTCCGCAATCGGCTGGCGGTTGCGAAGCGCCGCGGGAGCCGATCGGCGAGCGTCCTCTGCCGGCGGTCCCTCGTAAAAACGGCGCTCGTTCATTTACTCTGCCGCCTGGGCCGGCTCCGGATCCTTGTATACCAGCACAGGCTTGCGCGCTGCGAGCGTCTCGTCGAGGCGGCGGCGCGGCGCATAGACCGGAGCGGCCTTGAGAGCCGGATCGCCCGACTTCGCCCGCCCGGCGATCGAACGCAGAGCGAAGATGAACTGGTCGAGGCTCGCCTTGGACTCCGTCTCGGTCGGCTCGACCAGCATTGCGCCGTGAACGACCAGGGGGAAGTACATGGTCATCGGGTGGAAGCCCTCGTCGATCAGCGCCTTCGCTACATCGATCGTGCTGAGGCCTTCACCGAACCCTCGGTCCGAGAAGAGCGCTTCGTGCATGCACGGACCGCTTTTCCCGAACGGCGCGTCGAGCACGTCCTCGAGCGAGCGGAGGATGTAGTTGGCGTTGAGGACCGCATCCTCCGCGACGCGGCGAAGGCCATCCGACCCGTGGCTCAGCATGTAGGACGCAGCGCGAGTGAACATGCCCATCTGGCCATGGAAGGCGACCATCCGGCCAAAGCTCTTCGAGTGATGCTCTCCCGCCGTCTCTTCCTCCACGAGGACAAAACGGTCTCCCTGCTTCTCGACAAAGGGAAGCGGCGCAAAGGGCGCGAGCGCGGCGCTGAGCACGACCGGTCCCGCGCCTGGACCGCCGCCGCCGTGCGGCGTCGAGAAAGTCTTGTGCAGGTTGATGTGCATTGCATCGACGCCAAGGTCACCCGGACGCACCTTGCCGACGATCGCGTTGAAGTTCGCACCGTCGCAATAGACGAGAGCGCCCACTGCATGGACGGCATCGCTGATCGCCTTCATGTCCGGCTCGAACAGGCCGCAGGTGTTCGGGTTGGTGATCATCACCGCCGCGACGTCCGGCCCGAGCCGAGCCTTCAGCGCTTCGAGGTCGACGCGTCCCGCCTTGTTCGCCGGGATGTTCTCGACGCGATAACCGGCGAAGGCCGCCGTCGCCGGGTTGGTGCCGTGCGCACTCTCCGGAACCAGCACGACCTCACGCTTGTCGCCGCGCGCTTCGAGCGCAGCGCGAATACAGAGCAAGCCGCACAGCTCGCCATGGGCGCCGGCCTTGGGGCTCATCGCCACTGCCGGCATGCCGGTCAGCGTCGTCAGCCAGCGCCCGACGAGATCGATGACCTCGAACGCGCCTTGCACCGTGTCGGTCGGCTGAAGCGGGTGGATGTCGGCGAACCCGGGCATCCGCGCGACTTTCTCGTTGAGGCGCGGATTGTGCTTCATGGTGCACGACCCGAGCGGGAAGAGCCCGAGATCGATCGCGTAATTCTGACGCGAAAGGCGCGTGTAGTGACGCACTGCTTCCGGCTCGCTGAGACCGGCGAGGCCGATCTCGCGATTCCGATTCAGCCCGCCGAGACGGCCTGCATTCGGCTTGAACTCGGGGAAATCGACGCCTGTCTGCTCGGCCGACCCGATCTCGAACAGCAAGGGCTCCTCGAGCATCAGCGCGCGGTTGCCTGTCACGGTCTGCGCCTCACCCTGCTCGTTCGCAGGAGTGGACGGTCGCCAGCCTGAAGGATTTACGGTCACTGGCACATCTCCTTCAGACCCGCTTCCAGGGCCGCGATATCCTCGTCGGTCACGGTTTCGGTCACTGCGATGACCAGCCCCTTCTGCAGCGCCTTCGCGTCCGGATAGAGCCGCCCAAGCGACACGCCGCCGAGAATGCCCTTCTCCGCAAGATCGCGGACCACCGGGCGAGCTTCGACAGGAAGCTCGATCGTGAATTCATTGAAGAAGCTGTCGTTGATCAGCTTCACGCCCGGAATTGCCGATAGCCGGTCCGCAGCTTCGCACGCGCGCGCGTGATTCAGCTGAGCGAGCTGCCTCAGGCCCTTACCGCCAAGCAGGCTCATGTGCACCGAGAAGGCCAAAGCGCAGAGGCCGGAGTTGGTGCAGATGTTCGAAGTCGCCTTCTCACGGCGGATGTGCTGCTCGCGGGTTGAGAGCGTCAGAACGAAACCGCGCTTGCCTTCCGCATCGACGGTCTCGCCCGCCAGGCGACCCGGCATCTGCCGCACAAATTTCTCGCGCGTTGCGAAAAGCCCAACATACGGTCCACCGAATTGAAGGCCGACGCCGATCGATTGCCCCTCACCCACCACAATGTCCGCGCCCATTTCGCCCGGCGATTTGATCAAGCCGAGCGCCACCGGCTCGGTCACAACCGCGATCAGGATTGCCCCGTTGGCGTGCGCAGCCTCGGCAATCGGCGTCAGGTCGGTGATCCGGCCGAGAATATCGGGATACTGGACCACGACCGCGCTGGTCTCGCCGTCGATCGTGGCGATCAGCTTTTCCGCGTCCGTCTCAGCGCGCAATTCCGGCTGCGAGGTCTCAAGCCGGTCCTCGGTGAACTTCGCCATCGTCGTTGCGACGCTGACGTAATGCGGGTGCACGCCCGACGAGATGATCGTCTTGTTCCGCCGCGTGATGCGGTGGCCCATGACGATCGCTTCCCACATCGCGGTCGAGCCGTCGTACATCGACGCGTTTGCGACTTCGCAGCCGAACAGACGCGCGACCTGAGTCTGGAACTCGAACAGCACCTGCAGCGTGCCCTGCGCGATTTCCGGCTGGTACGGCGTGTAAGCCGTCAGGAACTCGCCGCGCTGGATGATGTGATCGACGCTCGCCGGAATGTGATGCTTGTAGGCGCCACAGCCAAGGAAGAACGGCGCCTCGCCAGCCGCCAAGTTCTTGCGCGCGAGCGCGCCAAGCTGGCGCTCGACCGAGAGTTCGGAGGCATGCGGCGGAAGCTCCGCAATCGGCTCGGACAGCAGCGCGTTGGCCGGCACATCCTTGAACAGGTCATCGACAGTCGCAGCGCCGATCGTCTGCAGCATCGCGCTGCGGTCGGCGTCCGACAGGGGCAAGTAACGCATCTAGTTGGGCTTCCTCATGATGAAGCGAAGGCGGACATAATCGGCATTGTTGGTGCCCACGGTCTCGGCGACGGCCTCGCCGATGTCGGCACGCTCTTCCTCGGGCACTCCGGCGCGGTCGAGCCAGCCGCGGCGGAAAGTGGTGACCCACTGGCCGATGCCATTGGGCATCGGCGTGGGACGTTCGATCAGGCGGGCATCGACCTCGGTGAAACCGGCGGCCTCGTAAACCGCTGCGAAGTCTTCGACGGAGGGGTACCAGTTCGAGGATTCCAGCGGAGGCGGATAGCCTCGCGCGACCAGCTCGGCGTCGAGCGTTTGCCGCAGCTTGGCGAGATTGCCGTCGCCTCCCATCTCACCGGCAAATCGGCCACCCGGTTTGAGAGCGCGGAACGTCGCCTGGGCCACCCGGTCCTTGTCGAGCATCCAGTGCAGTGCCGCATTGGAGAAAGCCGCGTCGAACTCGGCATCGAACGTCATATCGGCCGCGTCCATCTCGAGCACGTCGAGCCCGATCGCGCGCGCCGCGGCGACCAGCTCGGGCGAGTTGTCGACACCGACGACATCGGCTCCGCGCTCGACGATCTTGTGGGTCAGCGCACCGTCGCCGCAGCCGACATCGAGGATCCGCTCTCCCATCTTCGGATCGAGCAGGTCGAGCGCGGCCTCACCAAAGTCGGAAACGAACCGTCCGACCCGGGCATAGTCCGCAGCGTCCCAGCGGCTGGTCGAGGCGATGACGTCGCTCAGAGCGTCGCCACCCAATCGCGATAGGATGCTTCGTCCATCAGGCCTTCGACCTCGCCCGGATTGTCGAGCTTGATCTTGAAGAACCAGCCGTCCCCTTCGGGATCGCGGTTGATCAGCGCCGGGTCGTCGGCAACCGCCTGGTTGCCCTCGACGACCTCGCCGCCGGCCGGCGAATAGACGTCCGACGCAGCCTTGACCGATTCCACGACGGCCGCTTCCTGGCCCTTGTTGAGCTTGCGTCCCGCCTCCGGGACTTCAGCGAAGACGATATCGCCAAGCGCTTCCTGCGCGTGGTTGGAAATGCCGACGGTCGCCGTGTCGCCTTCGACGCGGATCCATTCATGCTCGCGGGTGAAATAGACCGTCATGCATTTGCTCCCTTGCGGTGATAGCGGTGGGGTACGAATGGAAGCGCGGCGACGCGTGCGTCGAACAGCTTTCCGCGCTGTTCGAGCTTCAGCGCCGTACTAACTTCCGCGAGATGGTTTGCGACATAGCCCATGGCGATCGGCCGCTGCAGGCTGGGCGAAAAACCGCCGCTGGTGATCCGGCCGATTGCATTGCCCTCGCCGTCCAGCACAAGCGCGCCTTCGCGCACCGGCTGGCGGCCGTCGATGTCGAACCCGACGCGCTTCTGGGCCGGCCCATTCTCCATTTCGGCGAGGAACCGGTTGTAGCCGGGGAATCCGCCTTCCGCCCGGCGACGCTTGCCGATCGCGAACGTCAGTCCGGCCATCACGGGGGTCGTCGTCCGGTCGATGTCGTGCCCGTAAAGCGGAAGTCCGGCTTCGAGCCGCAGCGAATCTCGCGCGCCAAGGCCGATCGGTTTCACGCGCTCGTCGCCCACCAGCCAGTCGGCGATGGTCTGAGCTGCGCTCGAATGAATGGAAATCTCGAACCCGTCTTCGCCAGTATAGCCGGAGCGGCTGATCCATGCCTGATGGCCAACCACCCGGAACGGCCCACCCTGCATGAAGCCAAGCTCGGAGACGCCAGGAGCGATGGATTCTAGAACTTCGACTGCCTTCGGCCCTTGCAGGGCGAGCAGAGCCTGTCCCTTCATATGGTCCATGACCGTGCTGCGAGGCATGAGATTCTCGAAAATCTCGAGGTCGCCGTGCTTGGTCGCGCCGTTGACGACGACGTAGAACTCCTCGCCGCGGCGCGTGGCCATCAGGTCGTCGATGATCGTGCCGTCTTCGGCCAGCAACATGGAATAGCGCAGCTTCATGTCGCCGAGCAGCTTCAGTTCGCCGGGAAGCAACGTCTCCAACGCGGCGTCGACCTGGCTGCCATGGAAAAGGATCTGGCCCATGTGGCTGACGTCGAACAGGCCGGCGTTTTCGCGCACCCACAGGTGCTCGGCCATGATGCCCTCGTATTGGACGGGCATTTCGTACCCGGCGAAGGGAACCATGCGGCCCCCTTGAGCGCGATGCCATTCGTCCAGCGGAAGCTTCTGAAGTTGCTCTTGATCGACTTGGCTCATCGCGCACTCCGGTTGCGACAGCCGCACGGGTGGATCCCGTCCGACGCCGTCGCCCCCGTCTGTCGCGCGACCTGAGAGCTTTCACCGGCGAAAGGCCGGCTTACCCCTTCGGTGGCCCGTCATCGTCGTGACGGACACTTTCCAGACTGTCAGGCGCGCGCGGTCCCTTTGCCTGAGAGATTCCGGGGGCGGTTGCTCCTTCGGCGCCGCGACAACCCGTTGAAGGCTGTCACGAACTCTCCCGCGCGGCCTTCCGGCGAACCAGTCACCGGAGACGGTCGGAGCCTTGGCTTCGCGCGCACGCGAAGTCAACGCGCGAATCGGGCAGCCGCTATCCCTAGCGGGTGACGTTGTAGCGGAGCTGCTGTTCGGTCAGCTGGAAGCCCACCAGATGCTCGAACGTCGCATTGGCGACCGCCGACCGAATGGCCGGATCGGTCATCGGATCGACTGCGGCAGACGCGTCGCCGGCCTTGCGCGGACGGGTAAGCTGCTTCTCGATGTCGGCCGGAATCTGCGCAGAAGAGCGGCTCACTCGTGCGCTCGCCTGGCCATTGGTTTGTGCGCGCAGGCTGCCGGGCGCAAAGTCGAGACCGATGCGACCGACGCGCTTGGCGACGACCTGGTTGCCGGCCTGGAGGACGACATCAAAATACGGAATGACGACCTGACGAGCGGCCGTCGGATCGCGACGCGTGGCAACCACATCGAAGGTGACCGTCGAAATGATCTGGTCGCCCGTTTCCTGGCAGTTCGCCCGGAGATTCGTGATCGTCGCCGTGACGTCGATCGCGTCCGCTGTAATGCTGTTCGCGGGATCGAAGATGGTCACATCGCCTGTGCCGGCCGGAATACCGGGGATCGGGCAAGCGCTTCGGCGGACGTAAATACCGCCCTGCTCGGGGTTACCCTCGCGCGAACAGGCCGGCAGGAGGGCGAGAATCATCAGCGGTAATAGGCGAAGCTTCACTGGGATTGGGTTCCTTGTCGGCCTGGGCAAGTCGCAGCAGTTCATAGGAAGCGCCTTCAAAGGCTGCAAGCGATGGCTTACATGGCCCGCCAATGCCTGAACCTAAGCCTAACCCCAAGCCATCTTTGCGCGTGCTGATCGCCGCCCCGCGCGGATTCTGCGCCGGCGTCGATCGTGCGATCCAGATCGTCGAGCTCGCACTCGAGCGTTTCGGCGCGCCCGTCTATGTGCGCCACGAGATCGTCCACAACCGCTTCGTCGTCGAACGGCTCAAGGGAATGGGCGCCATTTTCGTCGACGAGCTGGACGAAGTGCCCGACGATCGCCCGGTCGTCTTCTCTGCCCACGGGGTCCCGAAGGCCGTACCAGCCGAGGCGCAGGGGCGCGGACTGACGTACGTGGACGCCACCTGCCCGCTCGTGTCCAAGGTGCATCGCCAGGCCGAACGCCTGATCGAGGAAGGGCGCCACATCCTCTTCATCGGCCACGCCGGCCATCCGGAAGTGATCGGCACGTTCGGCCAGGTTCCCGCCGGATCGATGACCCTTGTCGAGACCGTGGAGGATGCCGAGGCGGTCGAAGTTCCCCCGAGCAATCTGGCTTTCCTCACCCAGACCACACTTTCGGTTGACGACACCGCAGCGGTCGTTGGCGCTCTCAAGGCTCGTTTCCCCGAAATCCGCGCGCCCCGCAGCGAGGACATCTGCTACGCTACCTCGAACCGTCAGGCGGCGGTCAAGGCGATCGCTCCCGAATGCGAGCGGTTGCTGGTCATCGGCGCGCCCAACAGCAGCAATTCGCTCCGCCTGGCCGAAGTCGCCGAGCGCATGGGCGTTCCGTCGCGGCTGATCGAAAGGGCAGCGGACATCGACTGGGATTGGCTCGGTCAGCCCGCCACCGTTGGCCTCACGGCGGGTGCGTCGGCCCCCGAGCTCCTGGTCCGCGAAGTCCTCGACGCATTACGCGAGCGCTTCAATGTATCGGAAGAAATCGCCGATCACACACCGGAGCGCATGACCTTCAAGCTGCCGCGCGAGCTCGTCGCCTAGTGGCGGAGCTCCCGCTCGTCGAAATCTTCACGGATGGAGCTTGCCGCGGGAACCCCGGGCCGGGTGGCTGGGGCGCGATCCTTCGCAATGGAACGAAGGAGCGGGAGATTTCGGGTGGCGAGCAGCTGACGACCAACAACCGGATGGAGCTCACTGCGGCGATCAAGTCGCTGGAAGCGCTCAAGCGACCGTGCCGAGTCCAGCTGCACACCGACAGCAATTACGTCCGCGACGGGATCACCAAGTGGATCCATGGATGGCGTCGCAACGGCTGGAAGACAGCCGACAAGAAGCCGGTGAAGAACGCCGACCTTTGGCAGGAACTGATCGACGCCTCCGCTCGCCACCGCGTCGAATGGCATTGGGTGAAGGGCCATAGCGGCCACCCTGAGAACGACCGCGCCGATGCCCTGGCCTGCGCCGAGGCGGACAAGTTCAAGGCTTCCCGGAGCGAGCCGCCCGTTTAGAAAGCGACGAGCGCTCCGCGATAGGTCGGGTCCTCAAGCGTTTGGCCGGCGCCCAAGGCGACGCAATCCAACGGCGCGTCGGCAACGCGCACCGGCAGGCCAGTCTCATATTCGAGGACGGTGCTGATCTCGCGGAGCAATGAGCCGCCCCCGGTCATCGTGATTCCGGCATCGATCACGTCTGCGGCGATTTCCGGCTGCGTATGCTCGAGTGCCGAGCGGACGACATGGACGATCCGGGCGACCGGCTCCGCCACCGCGTCCGCGACCTGTGCCTGGGTCAGCATGATCTCGCTGGGCACGCCACGGGCGACGTCGCGCCCGCGTACATAGGTCGAGACATTGTCCGATTCCGGGGATCTCTTGGCCGCGCCGATCTCCATCTTCACCCGCTCGGCCGTCCCTTCGCCGATCAGCAAATTGTAGTTGCGGCGCACGTAAGACGAGATGGCCTCGTCCATCTTGTCGCCGCCGACGCGGGACGACTCGCAATAGGCGAGCCCCTGCAAGGAGATGACGCCGACCTCGGTCGTTCCGCCGCCGATGTCGACGACCATCGATCCGATCGGGTCGCGAACCGGAAGGCCGGCGCCGATCGCGGCAGCCATCGGCTCGTCGATCAGGGAGACCTTACCCGCTCCGGCGTTGGACACGGCGTCGCGAATCGCCCGGCGCTCGACGGACGTCGCGCCCGACGGGACGGAGATCACGACCTCCGGGCTGCTCGTGAAACGGCTTCCGCCGGCCTGCGCCTTGCTGATGAAATGCTTGATCATCTGCTCGGCGACTTCGAGATCGGCGATCACGCCCGCGCGCAGCGGACGAATCGTTTTGATGCCTTCGGGCGTCTTGCCCATCATCAGCTTGGCGTCGTCTCCGACAGCCCGCACCTTGCGCAGGCCGTTGAACCATTCCATCGCGACGACGGAGGGCTCGTTGATGACGATCCCGCGGCCCTTCACGTAGACGACGGTGTTCGCGGTGCCGAGATCGATGGCGATGTCGCGCGAAGCGAACTTGAAGATGCTGGTCACGCCCACTGCGCGATTTCCCCCGGATGAGACACCTGGCCCGCTCAAGCCAGGAATATCAAAGGAGTAGACCGATGCGCCGTGGCGACTAGCCGTCCACGATGCAGCCGGACCACCTCAGCCATCGTCTCATCGTAAACGGTAAGCCGTTGCGCGGATGGAAGAATTAACGGGCGAAGCGCGACGCCAGATAAGGCTGCGGATCGATTGCGGCTACCATTGGATCCGGATCGGCCCCTAAAAGTTGCGAGGCCGCGAGCTTGCTCGCGGCGGGGGCGGTCTGGATGCCAAACCCGCCCTGCCCCACGCACCAGAAGAACGACGGAATAGCGGCGTCGAACCCGTAGACAGGCTTGCGATCGGGGGCGAAGCTCCGGAGGCCGGCCCAGCTTCGTTCGACCGCTTCTACCGGCCAGTCGACAACCTGCTCGAACCGATCGATCGCCGTCGCTACATCGATCTCGTCGGGCGCGGCATCGCAGGGATCGCTGTCGATCTCGTCATGCGGGCTGAGCCAGACGCTCCGGTCGCTCTCGCCCTTGAAATAGAATGTGCCCGAGGCGTCATCGACCAGCGGAAGATCGCGGAGTCCTGAATGGCCGACCCTCAGTTGCACCATCGTCCGCCGCTTCGGCGCGATGCCGAGCGGGCGAACTCCGCATGCATCGGCCACCGGATCCGCCCACGCACCCGCCGCATTGACGAGAATGGAGGCCGAAACGCTCGATCCATCGCGCAGCTCGACGCGCCACCCGCCCTGCCGAAACGCGGCCCTCTGAAGCTGCGAATCCGTCGAAACCGTCCCGCCCTTGAGGCGGAACTGGCGGAGATAGGCCGAATGGAGCGCTGCGACGTCAATGTCGGCGCAACCCGGTTCGAGCAGGGCCCGGCACCATTGTGGGCGTATTCCGGGAACGAGCTGCTCCAGCTCGCCGCGCTCGACCATTCGTGAACAGACGCCGCTCGGTAGCTCCGGCAACTCGTCGCGCGTCAGGTGCACCGCTCCTCGGGTCCGAAGGAAACCGCGCTCGGAAAAGCCCTCCGGAGGCCGCTCGAGAAAATCGTGCGAGGCAGCGCTCAGCCTCGCAACGTCCGGGCCGCCGTAACTCTCAAGCCAGAACGCCGCCGAGCGCCCGGTCGCATGCATTCCGCAGTGGGATTCAGCCTCGATGATCGCGGTTCTCGCCCGTCCTGCAATCTCGGCGCCTAGGCTCGCCCCGGCGATCCCGCCGCCGACAATCAGGATATCGAAGTCAGCCATTCTTGAGCGCGGTTACGGTTTGGAAAGCCCTGCCGTCTAGGTCTGGCGGCATGACAAATGCCGCGTTTACCGAAATCCTCCTTGGAATTCTCGCATTGCTGCTCGTCGTGGCGGCGGTGATCGACGTGCGCACGTTCACGATTTCCAACCAGCTGAACCTGGGAGTGGCGCTGATGGCTCCGCTCTACTGGTGGTCGGCTCATTTGCCGCTTTGGCCGGACATCGGAATCCAGGTCGCAATCGCGGCCGGCGTCTTCGCTTTGCTCGCCGTGGCCTTCTACGCCGGGATGATGGGCGGCGGTGACGTTAAGCTCGCGGCGGCGCTCGCGCTTTGGTTCTCGCCGCAGTCCACATTGCGATTCCTGGTCTTCATGTCGATCGCGGGCGGAGTGCTGACTCTGGTCGTCGTCGGCCTTCACCGGCTGAAGAAAAAGCCCGGAAAACCGGAGGTTCCGTACGGCGTAGCGATCGCCGTCGGCGGCCTTCTCATTCTTATCCAACGGTTTCTTAACCAATTTGCCTGATGTCTGTCAGCGTACTGGGGCCCGAAAAGGGGAGGCGATTTCGCCATGAATGTTAAGAAGATCATGCTGCTCGTGGGAGCGCTCGTGATCGCGGCAGTAACCGCAATCATGGCCAAGAACATGTTCGCGGGGGCCGGTGCCGAACAGGCGCAGGCAGCAGCGGCAACTCCGGCCGTTCCGGTCGGACCGAAGGTTCTGGTGGCCCGCAAGGACCTGCCGGTCGGCACCATCATCGATGCCGAGAGCCTCACCTTCCAGCCCTGGCCGAAGGAAATGACGCAGAGTGCGTATTACACGGAAGGCGCTCCGGACGCTGACTTGTCCAAGCTGCTGGGTACCGTCGTGCGCTATCCCGTCACTGCCGGCCAGCCGATGACCCGCGGCGCCCTTGTCGGCCCGAACGATCGCGGCTTCCTCGCCGCGGCGCTTGGCCCGGGCATGCGTGCGATCACGGTTCCGGTGAACGCGGCGACCGGCGTTGCCGGCTTCGTCTTCCCGGGTGACCGCGTCGACATCGTCCTGACTCAGGAAGTCGCGGGTGGTGGCGATGGCCCGCCGCTCAAGGTTTCCGAGACTGTCGTCCGCAACGTTCGCGTCCTCGCGACCGACCAGCGCACGGACAGCAAGGGTGAAGATGGCAAGACCCTGGTCAAGACTTTCTCGAACGTCACTCTGGAGGCAACTCCGCGCATCGCCGAGAAGGTCGCCGTCGCCCAGAGCGTCGGCCAGCTGTCGCTGTCGCTTCGCTCGATCGCCGACAATACGTCGGAGCTGGAGCGCGCGATCGCCTCGGGCGAGGTGAAGGTTCCGGAAGGCACCAACCCCTCCCAGGAGCGTCAGATGCTGCTGGCGGTCGCCAATCGGCCGATCGATACCAATACGACCTATTCCACCGGTGGTGATGTTTCGCGCTTCCAGCGCCGTAGCGTCCCTGCCCGTGCGCCCGCTTCGGGCGGTGGCCAGGTCTCCAATGCCGCCCTTGGGGGCGGAGCGTCAGCGGGTGTTGCGGCCGGTCCGGTCGTTCGTGTTGCCCGCGGCAATAATGTCACCGTCGTTCCGGTGGGAGCTCGTTAAATGATCAGTCGTTCCAAAACTCGCCGAGCTCGGCTCGGCACCGCCTTCGTGGCCCTGGCCATCGGCCTCGGCACCGTGGCGGCTCCGGCCCCGGCCGTTGCCCAAGGCAAAACCTACCGCCCGTCAAGCCAGGTGGTGCTTTCCATTGGCGAAGGCCAAGTGGTGAACTTGAACCGGGCGATCGCCGACGTGTGGGTCTCCAATGACAAAGTTGCTGACGTCCGCGTCAACAGCGCTCGACAGCTTAACCTGTTCGGGAAGGACAAAGGCGAAGCTACCGTCATCGCCACTGCGGCCGATGGGTCTGTCGTTTATGGTGCGAACGTGCGCGTTGGCCAGAATCTCTCTTCGGTCAACGACGTTCTGCGCGCCGCGATGCCCGGGTCTGACATCTCAGTGACGACTGTCGGGCAAGTCGCAGTGATTAATGGCACAGTCGCCTCGCCCGAGGATGCTGAGCAGGCGCAGTTGATCGTCACTTCTTTGCTCAACCCGGGCAAGAAGAAAGATGAGCCATTGGACATCTTGCCAATCAATCGCCTGAGGACCGCAGTTCCGCTGCAGGTCAACCTGAGAGTCCGCATCGCCGAGGTGAACCGCTCGCTGCTCAAGCAGGTCGGCGTCAACCTCCTGACAAAGGACCTCACTGGCGGCTTTCAGTTCGGAATCGGCCAGGGCAATCCCGGTACGATCACGAGCGGAGGAAAGACATTCAATGTCGGCTCCGTCGGCACCACTCTTGGCGCTGCCGGAAAGCTGTTCGGCCTCGACATCCTGAGCACTCTGGATCTCGCCGAGACCGACGGCTTCGTCACGACGCTCGCAGAGCCGAACCTGACCGCGCTTTCGGGTGAAACCGCGAGCTTCCTAGCGGGCGGCGAATTCCCGATCCCGATCTCTCAGTCGCTCGGCTCGATCTCGATCGAGTACAAGTCGTACGGTGTCGGTCTCGCCTTCACGCCGATCGTCCTTGCCGATGGCCGAATCTCGATGCGCGTGCGCCCCGAGGTCAGCGAGCTTTCGAACGAAGGCAGCGTCAAGACTGGCGACTTCACCGTGCCTGCGCTGACAACCCGTCGCGCTGAAACGACGGTGGAACTCGGCTCCGGCCAGAGCTTCATGATCGCCGGCCTTCTGCGGAACTCTTCGTCCAACGACATCGAGAAGGCTCCGTTCCTGGGCGACCTGCCCATCCTCGGCGCCCTCTTCCGCTCGACGCGCTTCCGTCGCGCCGAGACGGAGCTGGTGATCGTCGTCACTCCGTATCTCGTCCGGCCGGTTTCCAACCAGCTCGCATTGCCGACTGACGGACTGCGCATGCCGTCCGATCCGGTCCGCGTGATCGAGGGACAAACCTACAGCAGCCAGGGCCGCCCGGCGGCTCCGGCTCCGGCAACCGCTCCCGCCTTCGGTGGCGCAGCGGCAGCCGCAACTCCGGGGTTCAAGCTGTGATCCGCCGCTTCATCAGGAAGGATGCCAAGATGGCTTCGAAGACCGCAGTCCTGCTCGTCGCAGCGGCACTCTCGGGTTGTGCCTACCACCCGGGACCCGATCCCGAGGCCGGCATGGAGGCTGTGCATGTTCCGGTCGTCAGCCGCGCGGACTATGTGTTCGACGCCGCTGCCCCCGGAGGAACGCTTGCGCCCTCGGAAGCAGCGCGCCTCGATGCCTGGTTCAACAACCTGGACCTTCGCTATGGCGATAGCGTCTATGTTGACGGCGGCCCCTATTCGGAAGCCGCTCGGGCCCAAGTCGCGGACATTGCCGGCAGCTACGGCATGCTGGTTTCGCCGGGAGCTCCGGTAACCGCCGGCGCCGTCGGCTCGGGCAACGTCCGTGTGGTCGTAAGCCGCACTGAGGCGAGCGTCCTGAACTGCCCGAATTGGGAGCGCAAGTCGCAGCCCAATTACAACAACCGGATGCTGCCGAACTACGGTTGCGGCGTGAACTCGAACCTAGCCGCAATGGCCGCGAACCCCGAGGATCTGATCCACGGCCGCCAAGGGAAAACGACCAGCGATGGACTTGCAGGCGTCAAGGCCATTCAGATGTACCGCGATTGGCCGCTCACCGGCATCATCCCGGGCAAGGCTCTGCGGGAAATGGATCAAACCACCACGACGAAGAAGGGCGATTGACAATGAACGCTCCATTCCAGGCACGCGCCGGGCTGCGTGATCCATTCCAGGCCTTCGTCTGCGACGACGCGACTGCCGACATGCTGCGTCCCGTGGCTGTCGAGCACGGCTGGTCGCCGGAGAAGGTCAACAAGGGTGGCCTGCGCAATGCGGTCCAGTCGCTGTCGGTCTCCGCGAGCCCGAACATCCTGTTCGTCGACCTGTCGGAGTCCGCTGACCCGCTGAACGACATCAACGCGCTTGCGGAAGTCTGCGAGCCGGGGACGATCGTGATCGCATCTGGCCAGGTCAACGATGTCCGCCTGTATCGCGACCTCGTCGCCAGCGGCATCCACGACTACCTTCTGAAGCCGTTCACGGTCGATCACCTGCGCGACACCTTCGCCCATGCCCAGACGATCCTGTCGGGGCCGCGCGGCGAGGCGCAGGTCGAGAAGCCGCACATCATGGCCGCCGTCATGGGCGTCCGTGGAGGCGTCGGCGCCTCGACCATCGCGACTTCGCTCGCATGGCTGCTGGGTGAGAAGGCTCATCGCTCGACCGCTCTGCTCGACCTCGACATCCACTTCGGGACCGGCGCCCTTGCGCTCGACCTGGAGCCGGGCCGCGGTCTGACCGACGCGATCGAGAACCCGAGCCGCATCGACGGCCTGTTCATCGAGCGCGCCATGGTTCGTGCGAACGAGCGTCTTTCGGTCCTTTCGGCCGAGGCTCCGATCCACCAGCCGCTGATTACGGACGGCACCGCCTTCTTCCAGCTTCAGGAAGAGATGCGGAACGCGTTCGAATCGACGGTGCTCGACCTGCCGCGCCACATGCTGATCCAGTATCCGCACATGGTGCACGATGCGCACGTTGCCGTGGTTGTCTCCGAGCTCACGCTCGCCGCCACCCGCGACACCATCCGCATCCTCGCCTGGCTGAAGTCGAATGCTCCGCAGACCAAGGTGATCGTCGTTGCAAACGGCGTCCCCTCGGGCGGCGCGCTGGAGATCAGCCGCAAGGACTTCGAGCAATCGATCGAGCGTCCTGTCGACATCGTCATCCCGCATGACGGCAAGCTGGCCGCCCAGGCAGCCAAGCTCGGCAAGCCGATGGCGGAAGTTGCGAGCGGCAAGATGGCTGCGCCCTTCTCGACCCTAGCGAACATGGTTCTGAGCCATGCGACCGAAGAGGGTGCGGGCGGAAGCGCAGGCAGCGGCAGCGAAGGGGTCGCCGCTGGCGCCAAGTCGCTGGTCGATAATCTGAAGTCGATGCTCAACAAGCCGAAGGCGAAAGCGGCTTAATCGGTCTGCGCCCGGCTTCCTGCCGAGCGCATTGGGGAAGGATTGGACGGTCGAATGCTGTTGACCCTCATCATCGTCCTGGGCGGCGTCGCAGCGCTAGTGCTCATGCTCAATGCCGCGCGCGGCCCTTCGGCATCGAAGGCGTTCAAGCGCCGCATGGAAATGATCAAGGAGCGTCACGGCGATGTCATCGCCGCGAACGCCCAAGCGCAGATCCGCAAGCTCTTCGCGAACCGCGCAGCCGGCCACATGGAGGGGCTGGCGTCGACGATCATCCCGAAGCCTGCGCTCTTGCGCAAGCGCATCGAGATGACGGGCCGCAATATCACGCTTGCCCGCTATCTGACGATCTCGGTCGGCCTCGCTGTCTTTGTGATGGCTTTGCTGCTGATGCGCGGGGCACCGTTCCTGCTTGGACTGTTTGCCGGCCTGTTCGTCGGCATCGGCCTGCCGCACATGGTCATCGGCAAGATGATCAAGCGCCGCGTCAACAAGTTCAATTCGAACTTCCCGGATGCGATCGAGCTGATGGTTCGCGGTCTTCGCTCCGGCCTTCCGATCACCGAGACGCTCGGCATCGTGTCGAGCGAAATCCCGGGCCCGGTTGGACTCGAGTTCCGCGCCGTGTCAGACAAGATGAAAATCGGTCGCACGATGGAAGCGGCCCTGCAGGAAACTGCGGATCGTCTCGGCACGCCCGAGTTCCAGTTCTTCGTGATCACTCTGGCCATCCAGCGCGAGACCGGCGGCAACCTCGCCGAGACTCTCTCGAACCTGGCCGACGTGCTTCGCAAGCGTGCACAGATGAAGCTGAAAATCCGCGCCATGAGCTCGGAATCCAAGGCATCGGCGTACATCGTCGGCGCCCTGCCCTTCATCGTGTTCGGCCTCGTTTACATGATGAACCCCGATTACATGGGCGGCTTCTTCGTCGACCAGCGCCTGATCGTGGCCGGCCTCGGCGCCCTCTGCTGGATGGGCATCGGCGTCTTCATCATGGCCAAAATGGTCAACTTCGAGATCTGAGGGGGGACGGTTAGACATGCCTACTGGAGGCCCCACTCTTCTCGGCTTCGACGTCATCCTGATCGCGACGATCCTCAGTGGTATCGCGACAATGGCGGTGATGACCGCAATCTATGCGGCGACGACCGTCAAGGATCCCATGGCCCGCCGCGTCAAGGCGCTCAACGAGCGCCGCGAGCAGCTCAAGGCCGGCATCGTTGCGTCGACCAACAAGCGCAAGAAGCTCACGAACAAGAGCCACGCGGCGGACCGCGTCCGTTCGATCCTGAGCCAGTTCAAGATGCTTCAGGACGATCAGCTTAAGAAGGTCCAGACCAAGCTGATGCAGGCCGGTATCCGTACCAAGGATCTCGCCTTCTTCATCATCGCCGCGCGGTTCATCCTGCCGGTGGCGCTCGGCCTGACCGCCGTCGTGCTGATCTACGCCGTCGATTACTGGCCGGCATGGTCATGGCTGCGCCGTTACATGACGGTCGCCGCCATCCTGGTCGGCAGCTACAAGGCGCCGGACATCTGGCTGAAGAACAAGGTCACCAAGCGCAGCCATGCGGTGCGCAAGGGCCTTCCCGACGCGCTCGACCTCTTGGTCATCTGCGCCGAGGCCGGTCTCACCGTCGACGCCGCCTTCGGCCGTGTCGCGAAGGAACTGGGCAAGGCCTATCCGGAGCTGGGCGACGAGTTCGGCTTGACCGCGATCGAGCTGGGCTTCCTCGCCGAACGCCGCAACGCCTTCGAGAATCTCGCGACCCGCGTCGATCTCGAAGCGGTTCGGGGCGTGGTCACGACCATGATCCAGACCGAGAAATACGGTACTCCGCTGGCGTCCGCACTGCGCGTGCTGTCGGCCGAGTTCCGTAACGAACGCATGATGCGCGCCGAGGAGAAGGCGGCTCGCCTTCCGGCCATCATGACCGTTCCGCTGATCCTGTTCATTCTGCCGACCCTGTTCATCGTCATCCTGGGTCCGGCGGCCTGTGCCATCAGTGACAACTTCCTGAACTCCCCTTGATCGGAGTGCAGGTGGAGGGGGTACCGCCCGCGTCGAAAGACGCGGGCGGTTTCCGTTTGTGCTGGAACCATTGCCCGCGCCCGCGCTTGTTGCCTGAACGGAACAATCGAGGGATTGCGCAATGACCGCCTTTACCCAGGACCAGTGGATCATCCTTGCGCTGGTGTTCGTCCTAGGAATTCTGCTCGGCGTCTTCCTGACCGCCGGCGGACGCAAGAAGTGGAAGACCCGCTATTACGACGAGCGCGGGCGTCTCGAGACCCGCGAACGCGAGTACAACGACCGCGAAACGCACTGGGCGAACCAGGAAAAGGAATGGCGCGAGCGTGACAGCCTGCGCGCCGCGGCGATCAAGGACCGCGGCGACCCTGCGGACGAACGACCGCTCTAGCCTTCGATCTTCGAGAAATCCGCGACGCGATTCACGGCGTCGCGGAACCGCGCGAGCAGGTTGAGCCGGCGCTCGCGCTTGGCGGCGTCCGGATCGTTAACGGTAACCTTGTCGAAGAAGGCGTCGATCGGACGGCGAAGGTGCGCCAGGGCTCGCATCGCTCCGGTGAAGTCCTCGGCTGCGACAGCCTTGCTGGCCTGAGGCTCGGCGGCATCGAGCGCCTGAATGAGCGCCGCCTCTTCAGGCTCGAGATCCAGCCCGCCTGAAGCCGCGGTCGGCTCCCACTTCTCCTTCTTCAGGATATTCGCCGCGCGCTTGTAGGCCGTGAGCAGGTCCGCCCCGTCGTCGCCTTCGACGAAGCTTTGCAACGCCTTCACCCTCGTCAGAAGCCGGACGAGATCATCCTCGCCGCCAAGCGCAAACACCGCATCGATCAGGTCGTGCCGAACGCCAGCATCGCGCTGCTGGACTTTCAGACGATCGGCAAAGAAATCAAGCAACTCGGGACCAGCGTCTCGAACATCGAGACCCGTGTTTCGGTAGAGCTGAGCAGCTCCTGGAAACAGCTCCGACAGACGAACCCGAAGACCATTCTCAGTTATCAGGCGGATAATCGCCAAAGCTGCTCTTCGCAGCGCGAACGGATCCTTGGACCCGGTGGGCGGCAGGCCAATCCCAAAAAAGCCAACAATCGTATCCAGTTTCTCAGCAATGCTTACCGCCACCGATACGGGGTCCGTCGGCACCTCATCCCCCTGTCCGGCCGGCCTGTAGTGATCGCGAATGGCATCAGCGACGGCTCTTTGCTCGCCTTGGCGCTCTGCGATGTATCCGCCGACAATGCCTTGGAGCTCTGGGAACTCACCCACCATGCCGGTGACCAAGTCGGCCTTTGCCAAAGTCGCCGCTCGCCGGGCATTCGAAATATCAAAGTCCAAGTATCGACTTAGGTCGACCACCAAGGCGTCCAGTCGCAGCCCTCGATCGCCGACCAGGCCAAGTTTCTCGTGGAAGACGATTCCGGAGAGCTTGGCTGCTTGCTCGTCCAGGGGAACCTTGAGGTCCTGCTCCCAGAAGAAACGCGCGTCTGACAGACGCGCGGCCAGAACTCGCCGATTGCCCTCGACGATCGCGTCTCCGTCGTCCTTCGCGTCGATGTTGGCGACGCAGACAAAAGCGGGCGCGAGCGCTCCCACGTCATCCGTGCAGGCGAAATATTTCTGGTTCGTCCGCATGGTGAGGACGATCACCTCGCGTGGCACGTCGAGGTAGTCGGGATCGAAGCGCCCGAGCAAAGGCACCGGCCACTCGGTCAGGCCCGCATTCTCAACCACAAGTCCCTCATCGGGCACGAGCTGCAGCTTCGCGTCCGCTGCAGCCTTCGCCGCGCCCTCGCGGACCATCCGCTCACGTTCGTCCTGGTCGACGATCACGTGGCAGGCGCGCAGCTTCTCGGCGTAATCATGCGCGCCGCCGATGGTGATCGGACCCGGATGATGGAAGCGATGGCCGACAGTCGTCGCGCTGTTGCCAATATTATCTATTTGAACTGGGACAAGTTCCTCGCCCAGGATTGCCACGATTCCATGCAGCGGTCGGATCCAGCGAAGCGACTCTGTGCTGGCGGACGCCTCTCCCCACCGCATCGACTTTGGCCACGGAAAATTCCGAATGATCCGCTTGATGATCGGCCCGAGGAGTTCGCGCATAGGGCGACCCGACTTCTCGACCACTGCGAACCAGACGCCGTCGCGGTCCTCAAGCTGCGCCCGCGTTAGGCCCGTCTTTCTCAGGAACCCTTCGAGAGCCTGCTCAGGCGCGCTCGTGCGGGGTCCCTTGATCTCCTCGTTGACCGCCTGCGTCTCCAGCGGAAGCCCCCGAGCGATGAGGGCCAACCGGCGTGGCGTCGACCAGACGTCGATCGCTTCGGCCGCCACGCCCAACGCATCCAGCTCCTGCGCGAACAGCCGAGCCAGGTCGTTCCGCGCTCCAGCCTGCATCCGCGCCGGGATCTCCTCGGACCGCAACTCCAGCAGGAAGTCCGCGCTCACGCCTGCCACCCGTTGGTTTCCATCCAGGTCGCACACGCGGCCTTCGCGAGATCGCGGACGCGGCCGATGTAGGCCTGCCGCTCGGCGACGGAGATCACGCCCCTCGCCTGCAGCGTGTTGAAGATGTGGCTGGCCTTGATCGCCTGCTCATAGGCCGGGATCGGAAGCTTGTTCGCGACGCAATTCTCAGCTTCGGCGGCGGCCTTGCGGAACAGGTCGAACAGGCTTTCCGTGTTGGCGACCTCGAAATTGTACCGCGACAGCTCCTTCTCGTTCTCGAGGAAGACGTCGCCGTAGCTCACGCCGGCATCGTTGAACTTGAGGTCGAAGACGTTGTCGACGCCCTGGATGTACATCGCCAGCCGCTCGAGCCCGTAGGTCAGTTCACCTGAGACTGGCTTGCAGTCGAAGCCGCCAACCTGCTGGAAATAGGTGAATTGGGTGACTTCCATCCCGTCGCACCAGACTTCCCAGCCGAGCCCCCAGGCGCCGAGCGTGGGGCTTTCCCAGTCGTCCTCGACGAAGCGGATGTCGTGCTTCAGCGGATCGATCCCGATCTCTTCGAGGCTTCCGAGATAAAGCTGCTGGAGGTCGGGCGGGCTCGGCTTCAGAACCACCTGGTATTGGTAGTAATGGCCCAGACGGTTCGGGTTTTCGCCATAGCGGCCATCGGTCGGGCGGCGGCTCGGCTGGACGTAGGCCGCCTTCCACGGGTTCGGCCCAAGCGCGCGCAACACCGTCGCCGGGTGGAAGGTCCCCGCCCCCATCTCCATGTCATACGGCTGCAGCAGCACGCAGCCCTGCGCGCTCCAATATCGATGCAGCGTGAGGATCAGGTCCTGAAAGCTGAGGGCCACGGCGGTCTGCGTTTCACTGTTGGGGTCAAGTGTTCGCGCGGCTTTGGCGCATCCACCGCGACCGGGCAAGTGGACCCGGGGCACGTGCGTTCATACATCGGATGTCAAGAAAGACTTCGCCAAAGGAATTCCATGATCTTCAAACTGATCCGGCGCGGGCTCGCGGCCCTTGGCCTTGCGACCATGGCCATTGCGCCGGCGGCGCCCGCGCTCGCCCGTTCGAACAGCGGTCCTGCGCTTTGGCAGGTCTCCGACAAGGACACGACGATCTACCTGTTCGGCACGATCCACCTGCTGCCGAAGGATTCCCGCTGGCGAACTGCGAAGTTCGACAAGGCGGTGCAGGGCTCGCAGTCGCTCGTGCTCGAGACGCTGATCGACACGGCCAATCCGCAGCAGCTCGCCGGAATCATGGCCGCGCTCGGCTTCTCCAGCGGCCTTCCGCCGATCGCCAGCCGCGTGCCTGCGGACAAGCGCGCCGCGCTCGAAGCGGCCATTGCGAAGACGCAGATCCCGCGCCCGATGTTCGACCGGATGGAGACCTGGGCGGCCTCGTTCACTTTGCTTGGCGTGCAATTCCAGACGCTTGGCGTCGAAGGCGAACAGGGCGTCGAAGCCGTTCTGCGCCAGTCCTTTACTTCCGCTGGAAAGCCGGTCGGACAGCTGGAGACCAACCAGGAGCAACTCACCTTCTTCGACCGCCTGCCCGAAGACGCGCAGCGCCAGCTTCTCGAAGGCGCGATCGAGAACCCGGCCGAGATGAAGCAGCAGTTCGGCGACATGCTCAAGTCATGGTTGAGCGGCGACGTCGACAGGATCGGCAATTCGTTCAACCGCGACCTGCAAAGCTCGCCCGAACTCAAGGCCGCGCTTCTTACCCGCCGCAACTACAATTGGAGCCAGTGGATCGAGCGCCGGATGGCCCAGCCGGGGACCGTCATGGTCGCCGTCGGCGCAGGCCATCTGGCGGGCGATTCGTCGGTCCAGAAGTATCTCCAGAGCCGCGGTTACAAGGTAAAACGCCTGCAATAAGGGACCCGCGCTTCGGCTCGTCGCGAAATCTTCGCTTCCCGCTGTTTTTGCTAGACATTTCTTAATGAGTCAGTGACCATTATTGCCGGGTATCGGGCTGGGGGGCCACGATGAACCGGATACTGGGACGCGCATTTGCGTGCAGGAGGCGAAACGGGGGCGTTTAGACGCCCGCGAACGCTGATTCCTGTCCCGGTAGCTGGTGCGTCCCACCTCCCCCGCCTCTGGGTGTGGAGACCTGGGATGATTGCTGCGCTGATTGCCGCCGCGATTTCGACATCGGCACCTGCCGGGCCGCCCGTGCAGGCGTCGGCGCCGAACGCCCGCCCCGCGCTCTATGTCGTGAACGACGAAGACACGGTGATCTATCTCTTCGGCACCTTCCACGCGCTCGACGGCAAGAGCGAATGGTTCAACGACGAGGTCCGCACGGCGTTCAGCGGCTCGGACGAGCTGATCCTCGAAACGCTCGTTCCATCGTTTCTCCTGAAGAAGCCGCCCGTGCAGCGCACGCCTGCTCCGGGGTTTGGCCTGCAGCCGGTCGGCCCGTTCGCCGGTTCTGCCTCCTATCTAACGACCAGCAAGACCGTGATGTCCGCTGGCCGGTCACAGGGCATGTCCACCGACCAGGGCGCGGACGCGATCCTTCGCGAGGCCGCCGAGGAAGTCGGCAAACCCGTTGGCGGCCTGGAGAGCTTCGAATTCCAGCTCGGCATGTTCGCCAAGATGCCCGGGGCAAAGGCTCCGTCGAACCCGGAAGAAGCCGCCAGGACCAAGGCCGCTGTCGGAGCCATGCTCGAACAGCTCCAGACTGCCTGGAACCGCGGCGACATCGAGAGCTTCACGCCAATGCTGGAGCAGATGCAGGCGCGCTCACCGCAGACCTACAAGCTTCTCTTCAACGACCGTAACAACCGTTGGGCGCATTGGATCGCGCGGCGACTGCAGCAACCTGGAGTGGTGTTCGTGGCCGTCGGCGCAGGCCATCTCGCCGGCAAGGACAGCGTCCAGCACAAGCTTGGGCTTTACGGCATCCGCACCGCGCGAATTAACTGACGCGGCCGTAACTTGCCTTGGAGGCGCCGCTAACCTATAGGCGCGCCCTTCCTGGCCATGGTCATCCCTGGAGGCGTGGCGGGAAGTTACTCTATCAAGGAATACGCACAATGAGCGATCAGCTGACGCTGCCCGCCGAGACGCGCGAACGGAACGGCAAGGGAGCCTCCCGTGAACTGCGTCGTGATGGACGGGTGCCGGCCGTGGTTTACGGCCAGAAGAAGGACCCTCTTTCGATTCACGTCGAAGAGAAGCTCCTCTCCAAGATGCTTTCGAGCGGCCACTTCATGAACTCGGTCGTGATGGTCGATGTTGGCGGCAAGCCGACCCGCACGCTGCCGAAGGCGGTGGACTTCCACCCGGTCACCAGCCGCCCGATCCACGTCGATTTCCTGCGCATCAGCGAGCACACCAAGGTGAACGTCGCTGTCCCGATGCGCTTCGACAACGAAGAGGAATCGCCGGGCCTCAAGCGTGGCGGCGTTCTCAACGTCGTCGTCCACGAGCTCGAGATCGTCTGCGACGCGGCTCACATCCCGAGCGAGATCCACATTCCGTTGGACGGCCTGGAGATCGGCGATTCGATCCACATCAGCCAGGTGAAGCTGCCTGAGGGCGTTACGCCTTCGAACACCGAAGACGACTTCACTGTCGCCACCATCGTCGCTCCGTCGGCGATGAAGGCTGAAGAGGAAGAGGCTGCGCCTGAGGGTGAAGTCCCGACCGTCGGCGAGGAGGGCGAAGGCGAAGGCGAAGGCGGAGCTGCCGAGGGCGGCGAAGAAGCCTAAGCTTCCTCCACTTGCGAATACGGAAGCCGCTCACCCGAAAGGGTGGGCGGTTTCTTTTTGTGGTCCGGTCACGCTAGGTGAACGCAATGCAGATCTGGGTGGGCCTCGGAAATCCTGGCGCGAAATATGCCCTTCACCGGCACAACGTCGGGATGATGGCCGCCGACATCATCGCCGAGGTACATGGCTTCGGACCCTGGACCAAGAAATTCCGAAGCCTGATCTCGGAAGGCCGGATCGGCCGCCACAAGGTGCTGCTGGTAAAGCCGCAGACCTTCATGAACGACAGCGGCGACGCGGTTCAGCAGGCGCTGTACTTCTACAAGCTCGACGAGGAGGCGCTGACCGTCTTCCACGACGAGCTCGACCTCGCTCCGTTCAAGGTGAAGGTTCGCGTCGGCGGCGGCCTGGCAGGCCATAACGGCCTGCGTTCGATCAATGCGTCGCTAGGCCCCGATTTCCGCCGCGTCCGCATCGGCATCGGCCACCCTGGCCCCGGCCAGAAGGAAAAGGTCACGCCGCACGTGCTCGGCAACTATCACAAGGCGGAGATGGAAGATCTCTCCGACATGCTCGCCGCGATTGCCGCCGAAGCAAGCTGGCTGGCGGACGGTGACGACGTGCGTTTCATGAGTGAGGTCGCCCGCCGAATGCAGGACGAGGCATGACCCGATCGTTGTTCGTCACCAGGCTCTACGAGGCTGAGATCGGCGATGAAATGCTGCTTGCGGACCTCGCGCACTCGATCCGCAGCCTGGCCGAAGACGACGAAGCCGGTCGGCGCTGGTCCACAGAGCATCGCTATGCCGGGTACACCAGCTACGCGTCGCTGAACGACCTGCCGAAGCGCGATCCGGTGATCGGCGACCTGGCCCGTCTTCTGACAAAGCACGCTTCCGCGTTCGCAAAGGACTGTGCATTCGATCTGCACCGCAAGCCGAAGCTCGATAGTCTGTGGGTCAACCTGCTGCACGGCTCAGGTCATCACAGCGCGCACATCCATCCGCACAGCATCATCTCGGGAACGCTCTACGTGGAGGTGCCGAAGAGCTCCGGCGCGATCCGCTTCGAGGACCCGCGGCTGCCGATGATGATGGCCGCCCCGACCCGCCAGGCAAACTCGCCGGAAGAGCTTCAGCCTTTCGTCACGGTGCAGCCCTATCCCGGTCTCCTGCTCATGTGGGAAAGCTGGCTTCGGCACGAAGTATTGCCGGCCGCCGCGAAGGGCGACCGGCTCAGCATTTCCTTCAATTTCGCCTGATCAGGCGGCCAGCTTGATCCCGGTGTCGTGGTACGGCGACGGCGCAATCCTGGCCTTGTCGACAGGCAGCCCGTCAAGCTCGTTCGCGAAGCCGTGGTTGACGTCGCGGTGGTGCGCCTCGTCCGCTCGGACGACCAGAACCACGTCCCGCAGCGTCGAGCCTTTCGGCAGGTTCCAGTAGCGCTTCGCGATCTCCGGCGCGGGCACGTTCTTGCTGCGCCCCTCCTCGATCTCCTTGAGATAGAGGGTGTAGCTCAGCACCGCCTCCTCCTCGAAATAGCCGACGATCCGGTGCGCGGTCTTGGAAGAGATCAGGTAGAGTGCGAAGAAGGCCAGATAGAACACCCACTGAACGCCCAGGATAACGAGCCGCTCGAACATGGTCGGCTTCGCAACCTCGATGAAGGTCATCAGGTGCATCCGCTCATTCTCGGCTTCGTCCATCAGGGTGCGGATCCAACCCTTGTCGTCGCACATGCGGCGGAGGCACTTGAGGTGGTTGATGGTCGCGCCGACCATTCCGGGAACCGCCGCGACTGTTTCCAGGACGATCGCGCGATGACCGTAGCGCTTGGCAAAGAAGGTATCGGCGCAGAAGCGCAGCATCTTGGTGAAACCATAGGCAATTCGGTCCGAAATGCCGGTGGGCTGATGGTGGACTGACAGATCAACGATTGGGGCCGACACTATTCATTCTCCCGTCTCTACAAACACAAGCAGATGCGAGGGATCATCCCGGCATCTGCTCGGCGGGGGCTGGTTAGAAGAGCGGTCGGCGGGGGTGGATAGTGGATTCTACGTACGCCCGGTCAGTCCTTCGACGGGATCGTCAAGCCGCGCTGGACAGCAGGACGGTCGAGACCGCGCTCGAGCCACGCCTGAACGTTTGTCATCGAGGCGTAGTCCACCAGTTTTGCCGCGTCATAGAAGGTGATCAGGTTGCGGACCAATCCGAGCAGCGAGATGTCGGCGATGGTATAATCGTCCATCACCCATTCCCGGCCCGAGAGCCGGTCGTCGAGAACCTTCAGCAGCCGCTTTGACTCGTCGGCGTACCGCTGGAGCGGGCGCTTGTCCTCCCAGTGCCGGCCCGCGAACTTATGGAAGAAGCCGACCTGGCCGAAGAACGGACCGATATGGCCGACCTGCCAGAACACCCACTGAAGCGTCTCGTAGCGGCGCGCTCCCTCCGGCAAAAGCATACCCGTCTTGTCGGCGAGGTAGGTCAGTATCGCTCCAGATTCGAACAGTGCGAACGGCTTCCCGTCGGGCCCGTTCGGATCGATGATCGCTGGAATCTTCCCGTTCGGGTTCAACGACAGGAATTCAGGGGTCCAGCTTTCATTGTCGCCGATCACGACCAGGTGAGGCTCATACGGAAGCCCCGTTTCTTCCAGCATGATCGAAGCTTTCACACCGTTGGGCGAGTTGATGGAATAGAGCTGGAGGATGCCGGGATTCTCGGCCGGCCAGCGGCTCGTGATCGGGTATGCGGAAAGGTCGGCCATGAAGGCCAGCTAGGGAGCCGCTGGCGCTGTTGCAAACCGCTGTTGAGGAAACGCTCCGCCTTCCCTAAATGGCGGCCATCCCGTCATAGCGAGGAGCGCAGCGACGTGGCGATCCACTGGATTGCTTCGCTAAGCTCGCGATGACAGCTAACCGGAGTACTCATGGGCTTTCGCTGCGGCATCGTCGGCTTGCCGAACGTCGGCAAATCCACGCTCTTCAATGCGCTGACCGAAACTGCGGCGGCGCAGGCGGCCAATTATCCGTTCTGCACGATCGAGCCGAACGTCGGCCGCGTCGCCGTCCCGGACGAGCGGCTGGACCGGGTTCGCGAGATTGCCAAGTCCGCCCAGGAAATAGAGACCCAGATCGAGTTCGTCGACATCGCCGGCCTCGTCCGCGGCGCGTCGAAGGGCGAAGGTCTGGGCAACCAGTTCCTTGCCAACATCCGCGAGGTGGACGCGATCATTCACGTGCTGCGCTGCTTCGAAGGCGGCGACGTGACCCACGTCGAGGGACGCGTCGATCCCATCGCCGACGCAGAGACGGTCGAGACCGAACTGATGCTCGCCGACCTCGACAGCCTCGAACGCCGCGTGCCGAATCTCGTCAAGAAGGCCCAGCAGGGCGACAAGGAAGCGAAGATCGAGGCCTCCGTTCTCGGTCAGGCGCTCGACCTGCTGCGCGGTTCCAAGCCGGCTCGCCTAACGAAGCCGAAAGACGTCGAGGAAGAGAAAGCGCTCGCCCGCGCTCAATTGCTGACCGCGAAGCCCATTCTTTACGTCTGCAATGTCGACGAAAGCGAAGCAGCAACCGGCAATGCTCTGTCCGAGCGGGTGTTCGAGAAAGCGGCGGCCGAAGGCGCAAGGGCAGTCGTCATCTCCGCGGCGATCGAGGCGGAGATCGCCACCCTTCCGCCTGAGGAACGCGACGCTTTCCTATCGGATCTCGGCCTGCATGAGACCGGCCTCAACCGGATGATCCAGGCCGGCCACGAGCTTCTCGGCCTGATCACCTTCTTCACCGCCGGCCCCAAGGAATCGCGGGCGTGGACCGTTCACAAGGGCGCCAAGGCTCCGGAAGCGGCAGGCGTAATCCACTCGGACTTCGAACGCGGATTCATTCGCGCCGAGACCATCGCCTACGACGACTTCATCAAGTTCGGCGGTGAAACGGGCGCAAAGGATGCCGGCAAGATGCGCGCTGAAGGCAAGGAATATGTCGTGCAGGACGGCGACATCCTGCTCTTCCGCTTCAACGTCTAGCTTCGCGGAACAGCATTGTTGCGAGCAGTCCGGTGAACAGCAGGGCGATCCAGCTGACCGACTGCGAAATGTGCGTGCCGGCGACAGACACGTCGAAACCGACGATAACTCGATAGAGGTGTGCCAGCGCGATCAGAAGAAAGATCGCCGCAGCGAACATTGTAAACGGGCGTCGAGCAGTCATGCCGTCCTCCCTGGCTTGGATTGCCTGCTTATAGCGTAAAGCAGCAGCGCCCACACCAGCCCATAGGACCAACCTCCGATCACATCGCTCGGCCAGTGAACACCGAGGACGACGCGGCTCAGGCCGACGAGGAGCGCGAGAGCCACCGCCCCTGCGACCCAGATCGAGCGTCGCTCGGTTCGCCCGAACAGGAACAGCGCCAGAGCGACGTAGGTCATCATCGCATTCGCCGAATGCCCGCTAGGGAAGCTGAGATTGTGGACGACGACCAAATGCGGGTCTTCGGCCGGGCGCATCCGGTTGATCTCGTATTTCTGAAGTTCGGTAAGTCCCTTCCCGATCAGCGGCCCGACGAGAAGGACCACGGCCGGCCAGCGCCGGTTCCGGCGTATCAGGAAGAGCGCTCCGATCGCGGTGAAGAAGGTCACCACACGTCCATCGCCCAACATGGTGATCAGCCTGGCTGCATCGGCAAGCGCCGGACGATGACCGCCGTAAATCTCGTTGAGAAGCGCGCGGTCGAGATTGCCAGTGCCGAGCAGGAGCATGCTGAGCCAGACCAGCAAGAGCGTGCCGGCCAGCAAAAGGACCGGCTTGTTCAATCGGATTTCAGTCACGTCAGGCGCCCAACGCTGTCAGGCGCCTTCCTGCTCCCGCCTCAGAACTTCGTGCCGACCCTTATGCCAAGAGTACGCGGCCGGCCCGGAACGATGTGGACGTTCGTACAGATGCTGCACGACACAGAACGCGACAGCTGATTGCGCTTGTCGAACACGTTCGTGGCGAACAACTCGACGCTGTACTTGCTCCAATCGAAGCCCGCGAACAGATCGACCAACGTGTACGAAGGCAACGTCCCGGTCACGAGGTTGTCGTCAATCCTGAGAGCCGAACGCGCCGAGCCCTGGTGGACAATCGCCACCTGTCCATGTGCCCGGCCCGGTCCGACGTTCCAGGTGTAGCGCGCGGTTCCAGTCACCTTGAACTTCGGAGTGACCGGAAGACGCGATCCCTTCGGAGCGGTAATTTCGTCGCCCGGCACGCCGTCGCAGTCCGGCGCTGTGTCGGCGGCTACGGCGCAAATGTTCTGCTTGGTCTTGGCGTCGGTATATGCGGCGGCCGCGTTCAGGCTGAGCCCGCCGTGCACGTAGTTGATGTCGGTCTCGATGCCGTTGATCCTGGCGTCGCGGCCGTTCTGGACGACGGTCAGGCTGTTCTCACCAAGGAAGCTGAACTGAAACTTCTTCCACTCCTGGTGATAGATGGCGCCGTTCCAGCGCAGCGGTCCAAGTGTAGTCTTCCAACCCAACTCGTAGTTGATGAGAAAGTCCGGATCGTAAGGCGCGAGACCCGGTTGCCGGTTGATGCCGCCGGGCCGGAAGCCCTTCGACCAGGTCGCGTAAAACAGCAGCCCCTCGCGCGGCTTCCAGTTTCCGTTGAAGCGATAGGTCCAGCCGGAATCCTTGCTCTGCTTCGGCTTCAGTTTCCCGTTCGCGAACGTCGCGACGTTGATGCACGGGGTTCCCGAGAGAACGCCGTCCATGATGAGCGTCGTGTCGGTTCCGTTGATCTGCGATTCCCGAAGCGTGTCGCCGCTGGTCGTGTAACATTGTGCGACGCCGGTCTTGGTGCTGTACACCGCATTCGGTATGATCGACGGGTCTATCGGATCGCCGTTAGCATCCTGAATAAACAGCGGGTCGCGTCCGAACCCGGCAAAACCGAACACGGTGTTGTCGAACTTGTACCAGCGCCCACCGCCGGTCAGGGTTATTTGCGGCGTCACGTCGAAGCTGGCCTCGCCGAACACTGCATAGTCGCGGTCAATACGCTTCTGCTTGGTCAGCCAGATCAATCCCGGACGGCCGTTGACCGACAGGCTGTCTGCCAGATTATCGACATGATATTCTTGAAGAATATCGTTCGACTGGCGCTGGTAGAATGCGCCGGCGATCACCCGGAACGGCTTGTCCGCGGGCGACGAGACGCGCAGCTCCTGGCTCATCTTCTTGAAGTTGTTGCCGCCCGTAATGTACTGGCGCGGATCGATCGGATCGCCGTTATTGTCGAAATAATACTGATAGTTAGCGATACCGCCGTAGCTCTCGTAATAGGCGTCGTAAGCGTCCGCGTAATCGGTGTAATCGCTGGTCCCGTGGTTGGGGCGATGCATGTAGGCGCCGGCGTAGGTGATGTCGAAATTGCCGACCTTGCCTTCGACGGTCAGCGCATACTGGGTGAACTTGTCCCGGCCAGGCTCTTTGCGGAACCGCTGGGTTTCCAGATCGCCTAGCCGCTCGTCGTAATACCAGACCCCGCGCGTCTTCGAATTCTGGTGCATGATCGTCGGGGTGACGGTCCAATTCTCGTTGAGATCGATCTTCAGCGCCGCGCGGCCACCATAGGTGGTGTTGACGTTGAAATTGTCTTTGACGAACGCGGCATTGTCGGCGTGGAAGCCGTTGCGGACGCAGCCGATCGTGTCACCCGTATCGGGATCCGTAACCACGTCGCCGCAATAGTCGCGGGTGCCGCGGATGTTGTCGATGTACCCCGCGTCGCGCTGGTAGAAAGCGGACGCGCGGAAAGCCATGCTGTCCGACACGGGCAGGTTGATCATGCCTTCCAGGCTGCCGCCCATCCCGCCATGCGCGACAGTATTGAGCTCTCCGTCGACCCTGCCGTCGGTCACTCCGAGCTCGGGCTTGTTGGTGATAATGCGGATCGTGCCGGCTTCGCTCGATGCGCCGTACAGGGTGCCCTGCGGGCCGGCGAGGCTCTCGATGCGGGCGATGTCGTAGATGTGGACGTCGAGCGTACCGCCGATGGTGGTGACGGGCTGCTCGTCGAGATAGGAGCCAACTGAAGGCAGCGAGCCGGTGTGGTTACCATCTCCCCCCGTCGCGACGCCACGCATGTAAACGACCGTGAAGCCCGGTGCCGCGGTCTGGAAACTGACCGACGGCAGCTGCTTGGTGTAGTCCTCGAAGTTCGAGATATTCAGCTGGTCGAGTCGGCGAGTGCCGATCGCCTGCACGCTGATCGGCACGTCCTGGAGATTCTCCTCGCGCTTCTGCGCGGTGACGATGATTTCGTCGGAGTCCGATGGCTGAGCGGCCGGAGTCGCAGCAGGCGCCGTCGGTGCGGGTGCCGCTTCAGGCGCCGTAGGTTGGGTTGTGTCGGTGGTAGTTTGTGCAAAGGCTGGCGTAGCGATCGCCGTCGTTGCGAGAAGTCCGAACGTAAAAGCGCGCAGTGTGCGAGCGGCCATGATTGCCCCCAATCGACCAATGTGTCCGCATAGCGGCAGAGCGATGACGGCTTGTCAACGGCGAAACGTTGCGCAGCCGACACATACTCGGCGAACTGTGACCTTGCCGCTTCAGAATGTGGCTGGGGCGTCCGGATAGGCCTCGAGAACCGGCCCCAACGCTTCCTTAAGCGGCCCGAGGTGCGCTTCGTATGGAATCCATTCCTCGGTCGCGTCGCGGTAGATCGGCCGGCGGACCTGCTCGGAGCTCGGCGTCCTCACCGCCCGGTCGGTTTCGTAAAACGACAGACACGCCGGCTCGAACTCCAGCCCGCAATAATCGAGCAGCGCCCTAATCTCACGCTCGGTATCGTCCACCATCCGCTCGTAGATCACCCGGTGGACACGTCCCGGAAGGACATTGTCGACGTGGGCCATCAGCCGGACATAATCGGAGTAATATCGGCCGAGATCATTGAGGTCGTAGGTGAAGTCCTGCCCTCGCGCGAAATGCTGGCGAAAATTGGAGAAACAGCAGCCGAGCGGGTGACGCCGGGCATCGATGATCTTCGCATTGGGAAGCACGAGCTGGATGAACGGCACGAACGTCCAGTTGTTCGGAAGCTTGTCGATAAAGAACGGTCGGTCGGTCCGGCGCTGCACCGCAGTTCGCCTGAGATACTCTTCTCCGGCCTCCCGTCGCTCCTCCTCGCTAAGCCCGACCGCGGAAGTCGGATAATTCCCCCTCCCGCGAGCGATCGCAGGCATGTCCGGCAGCTCGGACGTTCCCTCGACGAGGCTGTGCGATGACAGGATCTGCTCGACCAGGGTCGATCCCGCGCGAGGCATTCCGACGATGAAGATCGGATCTGGGGCCAGGCTTCCGCCCGAGCTCTTCAGGACTTCGGCAGTGAAAAGCTCGATGCTCCGATCGACGAGCTGGCTCAAATGGCCGGCGTTGAACGGGTGATACTTGCGCCGAAGCATATTCCCCGCCTCAAGATGTGCGAAGGCGGCATCGCTCCGGCCGAGGTCGTGGAGCGCCTTGGCCAGCGCGAACTCGACATGGAAGCGGTCGTCATCCTTGAGGTCGGCGCGGCCGAGCGCCTGCTCCATCGCCGCAATGTCCTTGTCGGAGAAACGGACGGTCTTGAGATTGGCCAGGCTCCACCAGACTTCGCCAAGCGCAGGGTTCAGCTCGATCGCCCGGCGATAGGCCGCGATCGCCTCGTCCAGGCGCCCGACCGTCTTGAGCATGTGGCCATAGCTCATCAGCACTCGAGGCTGGTTCGGCGCCCGGTCCAGTACCTGCCGATAGAGTTCCAAAGCCTGCTCGAAATCACCGAGCCGGCCGAGCGTGGCTGCCTTGAGGTTCAGGTGCCCAACGCGGTCGGGTTCCGCCTCGAAGATCTCGTCGAGAAGCTCGAGCGCTTCCGACGGCCGCCCGAGCCGCCCCAAGACCATCGCGAGGTTCGCTCGCGCGGCGGTAAAATTCGGGTCGATCTCCAGTGCGCGCCGCAGCAACGTCTCGGAGTCCTTCAGCCGGCCGATGCGCGCCGCCAGTTCGGCGAGCATTCGGATCGCGCGAACGTCGAACGGATCGTCCTGCAAGTGCGGCTTCAGCAAGCGTTCGGCTACGTCGAGGCGATTCTCGCTGAGCGCGGCCGCGGCCTCGATGAGCCGCGGATGCCAATGCCCTGCCCTTGTTGCCTCGGTCCCCACGACTGTTTCGTAGCCTGCCCTTTGGCCTCGCGCCAAGCGGTACTGCCAGCTATGCGCAGCCCATGCGTTATTTCGAGGATCTGGAAATCGGGGCCGAGACCTACTTCGGCTCGTATGAAGTCACTCGCGAGGAAGTCCTGGAGTTCGCGCGGAAATACGATCCGCAGCCTTTCCACCTTTCCGACGAGGCAGCGGCGAAGACCCACTTCGGGCGCCTCGCGGCCAGCGGCTGGCACACTTGCGCGATGACAATGGCGGTGATCGCCCGCCACGTCGTCGAGGAGGAGCAGGCCGGCCTCGGCTCGCCGGGTGTCGACGAACTCCGCTGGTTGAAGCCCGTCTATCCGGGTGACACGCTTCACGTCCGTGGGAAGATCATCGAAACGCGGCCTTCGCAGTCGAAGCCGCACCTCGGCTCGTTCCGAACCGAGACGACGGTCACCAACCAGGACGACGTCCCGGTGATGCGATTCAAGTCGATCGTGCTGATCTTGCGCAGGCCAGGCCAAGCCTGAGGTGAACGCCGGAGCGGCGCGAAGCCGCCCCGGCGATTGTCCTAGTCGTTATCGACCTTGTGGTTGCGGCCGCCGCGATTGTTGCGTCGCTGCTGCTGAACCTCGGTCTGCACGGTCTGCCTCTGTTGCTGGCGCTCGACCCGCATCTGCTGGCGCTCGCTGCGAACCTGCTGCTCCTCGATCTGCACCTGACGGCGCACGTCGGGCCGATCGCGGAACGTCTGATTGTTGACCTGGCGAACCGTCCGGTTGGTCCTCGGCGTCCGATTCTGGAAGTCGGCCCAGTTCTCGATCACCGGAGCAACGCCGCCCGACGAGCTAGCGGTGCCGCGACGACGTTCCCAATAACGGCGCTGGGCGTCCGACCAGCGCGTGCGGTTCCGGTACTGGTCGTACACATAATAGCCGGTGCCCGGATAATAGAAGCCGTCGTACCAGCCGTAGTACGGCGAGCCGTAACCATAGCCGTAAGGCGAACCGTAGCCGGCGTAGCCATATGGATAGCCGCCACCGTAGTAGCCGTTCCCGTAATAGGGGTCGCCGTAACCATAGCCGTCGCCGTAACCGACTCCGACGCCGAGTCCGCCATACGGTCCGTAGGCACAGCCGCTGAGGCCTACACCGGCAGCAATCGCCAGTGCGGCAGTCTTAAGATTGAATACGCTCATGACACATCTCCAAGCCAAGGAGTTGCATGCGCATTCTGCTTTATGAGGTGAATGGCGACTGAACTAAGTCGCTGAAACACGGTGGGAAATCACAGGCCGCCAAATGCAGCAAAAGGGGCCGCGCGGACGCGGCCCCAATGCTTAGCCCTTGACGCCGGCCTTGCGCTTGGCGCTGCGGGCCTTCGCCTGGTTCTTCGGATCGAGCACGCCCGTCGCGCGGACCACTGCCTTCTCGCCGTACCAGATGTTCCGGTAGGCGAGATAACCGAACACCGTCGCGAACAGCAGGAATACGACCACCGCAAGACCCGTCCCGTGGCGCTTCTCGAGCTTGGGCTCGGCCGTCCACACCAGGAACGCCGCGACGTCCTTCGCCATCTGGTCGACCGTCGGCTTCGGATTGCCCGGAGCATAGGTCACCTGCCCGTCGCTCGTAAGCGGCTGCGGCATGGCGAGGTTCAGGTTCGCGAAGTACGGGTTGTAGTGCAGGCCTTGCGGCGTCTTCGAGGCCGGGAACTTCTGGATGAGCTCCGCAGGCTGCTGGCGATAGCCGGTCAACAGCGAATAAACGTACGCAGCGCCACCCTCACGAGCCTTGGTGATCAGCGAAAGATCGGGCGGAAGGGCGTTGTTGTTCGCCGCGCGAGCCGCAGTCTCGTTCGCATAGGGGCTCGGGAAGCGGTCGGACGGAAGCGCCTTGCGCGTGGACGCTTCACCCGTCTCCGGATTCACCGTCGGAACTTCGGTCTGCCACTGGTTGGCGATCGCCTTCACCTCGGCCTCGTTGTAGCCGAGCGCTTCCAGGTCGTGGAACGCGACCAGGTTCATGCTGTGGCAGGCCGAGCAGACTTCCTTGTAGATCTGGAAGCCGCGCTGGATCTGCTTTTTGTCGAACTTGCCGAAAGGCCCGTCGCTCGCGAGCGACAGGTGCTTCGGATGCAGGTGGAACTCCTCCTCAGCCGTCGCCGGAGGCGGGCTGGTGAGGTAGGTCGACACGTTGCTGAAGAACGAGATCAGCAAGACCACCGAGAAGACGGCGCCGACCAGGCCCAGGATGTAACGCATTCGCTTCTGTCCCCCTACTCGGCGATCGCCGTGGCGCCACGCCGAGGCGTAATGCCCGCGGGCGCTGCTTCCTTCTTCTCACCGTGCAGCGCCGACGAGCTGATCGAGTCCGGCAGCGGAAGCGTCCGCTCGAACGCCGACACCAGCGGCAGCATGATGAGGAAGTGCGCGAAATAATAAGCTGCGGCCAGCTGGCTGATCGCAACATACAACGGTGTAGCCGGAGCGCCGCCGCAGAAGCCGAGGATCAGGACGTCCAGCACCAGCAGCAGGAAAAAGCGCTTGAACACCGGACGGTACGATCCCGAGCGAACCGGCGACGTGTCGAGCCATGGCAGGAAGAACAGGATCAGGATCGAGCTGAACATCGCCAGCACGCCCCACAGCTTCGCCGGCAGGATGAAGTCGACGGTGAAAGCGCGAAGGATCGCGTAGAACGGCCAGAAGTACCATTCGGGAACGATGTGCGCTGGCGTCGCCAGCGGGTTCGCCGGAATGTAATTGTCCGGGTGCCCCAGATAGTTCGGCGCAAAATAGACGAACAGCGCGAACACCGTCAGGAAGGCGGCAGCCGCCCAGCCGTCCTTCGCCGTGTAGAACGGGTGGAAAGGAAGCGTGTCCTTCTCGTCCTTCACGTCGACGCCGGTCGGGTTGCTCGAACCCGGAATGTGAAGCGCCCAGATGTGCAGGATCACGACCGCCGCGATCACGAACGGCAGCAGATAGTGCAGCGAGAAGAAGCGGGTCAGCGCGGCCTGGTCCGGAGCATAGCCGCCCAGCAGCCAGACTCGGATTGGTTCACCGACCAACGGGAAGGCCGAGAAGAAGCCGGTAATGACCTGTGCGCCCCAGTAGCTCATCTGGCCCCAGGGGAGAACGTAGCCCATGAACGCCGTCGCCATCATCAACAGGTAGATGACGAGGCCGAGCATCCACACCAGCTCACGCGGCGCCTTGTACGATCCGTAGAAGAGCCCGCGGAAGATGTGGATGTAGGTGACGATGAAGAAGAAGCTCGCGCCGTTCATGTGGATGTAGCGGAGCGCCCATCCGGCGTTCACGTCGCGCATGATGTGCTCGACGGAATTGAAGGCTCCGTCGGCGCTTGCGTAATACCACATGGCCAGGACGATGCCGGTGACGATCTGGATCGTCAGGAACAGGCCGGCGAGGACGCCGAAGTTCCACCAATAGTTGAGGTTGCGCGGAACCGGATAGCCGCCCCCGATCGCGCCGTAGACGAGGCGCGGAAGCGGAAGACGTTCGTCCAGCCAGCGCGTCAGCGGCGCCTTCGGTTCGTACTGTTTTGCCCAGGCAAAGCTCATTTTACGGCTCTTTCCCCTCAGCCGATGCGAACGGTCGTGTCGGACACGAACTCGTAATCAGGAACGAACAAATTCTTCGGTGCCGGTCCCTGGCGGATGCGTGCGGCCGTGTCGTAGGCCGAGCCGTGGCACGGGCAGAAATAACCGCCGAACGGTCCGCGATTCTCGCCCTCACCGGTGCCCAACGGGACGCAGCCGAGATGCGTGCAGACGCCGAGCGTGATCAGCCAGTTGGCCTTGCCGGGCTTGGTCCGCTCGGCGAGCGTCTGCGGATCGCGAAGCTCGGACAGCGGAACCGCATTGGCGGCCTGGATTTCAGCCGGGGTCAGGTTGCGGATGAACACCGGCTGCTTGCGCCAAACGGTCTTGATGGCCTGTCCCGGGGCGATCTTCGAGATGTCGACCTCGGTCGATGCCATCGCGAGCACGTCGGCCGGCGGATTCATTTGCGAGATCAGAGGAAGCGCTACCGCCACGACGCCCATTCCGGCGAAGCTCACGGCTGCGACGTTCAGGAAATCCCTGCGGCGTGCACCGCCTTCCGATTCAGCCGGGTCCGAACCCTGAGCGGATTGTTCCAGCGTGGCCATGCTTCCCCTTGTGTGACGCGATGTGCTGCACGTGCCGGACAGGCACATAACGAATTCGCCCTCAGGAGGACCCTTAGGGCGAATGGCGGGCCTGATAGCGAGGCGTTTCGGGACTGCCAAGTGCCACAATTGGCATTCGCGCGCGGCACGCTATGTGGCGGCCATGCTTGTGCTCGACGAACAACAGCAAGCCGCGCGAACCTGGTTCGAATCGCTTCGTGACCGCATCTGCTCCGCCTTCGAGGAAATCGAAGGCGAGCACGGCAGCGAGGCGTCCTTTCAGTTCACACCGTGGGAGCGCACCGATCCTGACGGTTCTCCGGGCGGCGGCGGAGTCCGCGGACAGATGAACGGGAAGATCTTCGAGAAGGTCGGCGTCAACGTCTCGACCGTCGGAGGCAGCTTCTCTCCCGAATTCGCCGCGAGCATCCACGGAGCATCGGAGGATCCGCGATTCTTCGCGACCGGAATCAGCCTCGTCGCGCACATGGCCAATCCGCACGTTCCGGCCGTTCACATGAACACGCGCTTCCTGACGACGACCAAGCGCTGGTTCGGCGGAGGCGCCGACCTCAACCCCGCCATCCCTTACGAGGAAGACACGGAAGCTTTCCATGCGAGGCTCCGCGCCGCCTGCGCTGCCCACGATCCGACCTTCTACCCCCGCTTCTCCAAGTGGGCGGAGGACTATTTCTTCATTCCGCACCGCGGCGTTCCACGTGGCGTCGGCGGCATTTTCTACGACCATCTCGAATGCTTCGAGCCGGGCGAAGGGCCGACGTTCGACGCCAATTTCGCCTTCACCCGGGATGTCGGCGAAGCGTTCCTGGACGCCTTCCCGACGATTGTCCGGAAGCGCGTGGATACACCGTTCACAGAAGAAGACATGCGCCGCCTCCTCGAATTCCGGGGCCGATACGTCGAATTCAACCTGCTCTACGACCGCGGCACCTTGTTCGGGCTCAAGACCGGCGGGAACATCGACGCCATCCTGATGAGCCTGCCGCCGCTGGCGGCCTGGAAATGAGCTACGAGAAGGTTACGGACGGCGAGCTCGCCGCGGTCGTCACTTTCCTCGAGATGCGCGAATCACCCCGCGCCGATGTCCCCCCTTCCCCGCTCTCGCTCCGCCGCATCGAAGACCCCCGACCCGACGATTACCGGGAGCTGTTCCGCAAGGTCGGAGCTCGCTGGCTGTGGTTCTCACGCCTGGTCATGGACGACGCTGCGCTGGCGGCCATCATCCAGCACCCCGCGGTGGAGCTCTTCGCGGTCGTCGACGAAAGCGACAGCGAGGCCGGCATGCTCGAGCTGGATTACCGCGAGCCCGGAGAGTGCGAGCTGTCTTTCGTCGGACTGGTCCCTGAGCTGTCAGGGCAAGGTCATGGCCGCTGGCTGCTGACCGAGGCCATCAGCCGGGCATGGCGCGAAGGCGTGACCCGCGTCCACGTTCACACCTGCACGCTCGATCACCCCGCGGCGCTCGGCGCCTACCGGCGGGCCGGATTCGCACCATACCGCCGCGCGGTCGAGCGTTTCCCGGACCCGCGCCTGCGCGGTATCTTGCCGCGCGACTGCGCGCCGCAGATCCCGCTGATCGGCTAGCGCAGCGCTTCCTCGATATTTTCGCTCTGGCCTGCCGCCTGAGCATAGACGCGGGCGAGCATCACCGAGGCGAGAATTGAAAAGGCACCCTGCGCCGCCCCCGCGAAGGAACCGAGGATCAGTGCCCCGATCGACATCGGCTCGATCGACGGGCTGAACATGCGGGCTAGCAGGCCGCCAACCACTCCGGCCGCGATCATCAGGACCAGGGTCGCGACGATCAGCAGCATGATGAAGCCCAGCAGACGCCAGTAATTGCCGGCCGTGAGGCGCCAGCTGCGCTTGATGATTGCCAGCGGGCCGATGCTCTCTGCGCTCGCAACCGGCGAAACCAAGGTAAAGCGGACCGAAACGAGCAGTGCCGCAAGCCCGATGATCAAGAACATCAGCGCAGCCGGGCCGCTGGGAGGGCCGCTTAGGCGAGATACGTCGATTCCCAGCGCCAGTGAAAGGATGATGATCAACGGCACCGCAATGACTGCAAGGCCGACGATCAAGACGATGACAGCCCCCAACGCCGACGGAAATCGCCGCGCGCCGTGGCCGATCGCCGCCCCAACCGTCGTCGAAGGCCCGAGCGCGAGGCGGATGAGGGCAAGCTGGCCAATCAGCGAAATGAGCGCGACAGCGAACCGCAGCAATTGCATGCCCGCCGGAGCATCGGCTCCAACGGTCGCCTGCGGAGGCGAGATGATCCCGATGACGACCTCGGGGAGGACGATCAGGGCAAGGGCGACCGAAACTAGGAGTCCTCCGTCACGTCGAAAGATTTCCCGTGTCTCGTCCCAAGCCCGCGAGATCGAAAGGCTGCTTGCCACCATGTACCCCTATTCCTGTTGCCGCCCGGTTATGCGGGGCATGTGCTTCGCTTGCAACGCGCTTGCGGCGGAGGCGGCCAGTGGCCATCTGCCGCGCGTGGAGACGATCGACCAGGTAGAATGGCGCGTCAGCGACGGCCTCGTACCCTATGGAGAGGCTCACGCGTTCATGGAGCAGCGCGCCGCGGCCATTCGCGCCGGGGATGCCACCGAATGCGTCTGGCTGCTCGAGCATCCGCCTCTGTTCACCGCAGGGACGAGCGCCGACCCCGCCGAGCTGTTCAACCCATCGGGCTTCCCGGTTTACGAAGCGGGCCGCGGCGGCCGCTACACCTATCACGGGCCCGGCCAACGCGTCGGTTATGTCATGCTCGACCTCGAAAAGCGTGGTCGCGACGTCCGCCGCCTGGTCCATTCGCTCGAAGGCTGGATCATTGCCTCCCTCGCGGATCTGGGCGTCTCGGCCCATCGCGCGGAAGGCCGGATCGGCATCTGGGTCGGCGAAGGCGACGAAGAGGCGAAAATCGCCGCGCTGGGGATCCGCATCAAGCGCTGGGTGACGCTCCACGGCTTCTCGATCAACGTGTCTCCGGACCTCTCCCACTTTGGCGGGATCGTTCCCTGCGGCATCAGCGAGTTCGGCGTGACGAGCCTTCAGGCGCTCGGGAAAGAAATGCCGATGATACGCGTTGATGACAGTCTGAAGCGATGTTTTCCGCTATTTCTCAAGGACTTGTCACAGTAGTGCAAAGTAGCTTGATGGCGGCGGACGCTTCAGACTATTGTGCGCGCGATTTGTGAGGTGGGCGCCGCTCACTTTCAGATCGGATAATCTAGGGAGTTTTGAATGCGTGCTCTTATCCTGGTCGCCGGTGCGGCCCTGGCGGTTTCGGCTTGCAGCAGCAACGAAGCCGCAGACAACACGATGAACGTTGACAACCTCGCCGTCGACAACCTGGTCGTTAACGACACGGGTATGGACGCGAACATGGACATGAACGCCACTGACGCGAACATGACCACGAACGCTACCGACGCGAATGCAACGACGGATGCAAACGCGACGGACGCTAACACGACCAACGCGATGTAATTCGACGGCTCTCCTTTTGGAGTGCCGACGACTTAAGAGGCTGCCGGTTCGTCCGGCAGCCTCTTTTTTTGGCTGTCGCGAGCGGTATGGAGAATTCATGAAACGATTTTTTCTGATCGCCGGCTCAGCGGTCGCGCTCAGCGCCTGTGGCGGCAAGGGCGAGGTGGCCGAGAACGGGAGCCTGGTCGAGAACCTCTCCTTTGATTCGAAGCCCACGAACGATGCCAGCGCCCTCGAGGCAGTGGAGGCGGAAGGCTCCAGGCTAGCGGCCGCCGAAGCGGCCAACGAGGTCGAGGCCGACAATTCCGCGGAATCGAACGCGGTCAAGAAGGCCCCAGCAAAGGCGGAGAAAAGCGACTCAAATTCCGCTGCGAATGCGGACAAGGCCGACACGAACGCCGCCGCGACGGCGAACTCCAGCGCGGCCGGAAATTCGGACTAAGCTAGGGTAAGCCGATCAGCTTGTGCGCCTGCAATGACAGGCGCCAACGGGGACGCTCCATCACCAGTCGGATCGCCGCGTCGAGCGCCTGTTCTCGCGCCTCGCAATCCAGCGGTTGAATGAGGAAGTTGGCGAAATCCCAGCTTTCGAACCCCGCCGGATCCACGCCCTCCTGTGGCCAGACCAGCTTCAACTCATCGCCGCTGCGCTGAACGACCTTCGTCCCGCCCTTCGGGCTGACGCAAAGCCAGTCGATGCCCTCGACGGCGGGCAAAGTTCCATTGCTCTCGACGGCAATTCGGAAGCCGCGATCGTGCAGGGCGGCGATCAGGGCCGGGTCCAGCTGGAGCATCGGCTCACCGCCGGTGATCACCACCAGCCGCGGTCCGTCTTCCGCACCCCATGTGGCCAGCACCCGCTCCGCCAGCGAATCGGCGTCGGCGAACTTGCCGCCCCCCTCGCCGTCCGTGCCCACGAAATCCGTGTCGCAGAAATTGCATTGGGCTGTCGCGCGATCCTGCTCGCGGCCCGACCACAAATTGCAGCCGGCAAAGCGCAGGAACACCGCGCGGCTGCCCGACTGGACCCCCTCGCCCTGCAGGGTGAGGAAGCATTCCTTGACCGCGTAGGCCATCAGTCTTCGCCCGTAACCGCCGCGTAGCGCGTGGGGTCGGCGATCCCGGCTTCGGCAAAGCCTTTTGCCCGCAACCGGCAAGCGTCGCACAGGCCGCAATGGCTGCCGTCCGGCAACGGATCGTAGCAGCTATGGCTTAGCGCGGCGTCGAGCCCGAGCCTTTGTGCCTCGCGCGCGATGTCGGCCTTGGTAATGTGCTGTAGCGGGGCGTGAATCGTGAACTCTCGTCCTTCCGTGCCCGCCTTGGTCGCAAGCCGCGCGAGCGCTTCGAATCCCTCGATGAACTCCGGCCGGCAGTCGGGGTAGCCGGAATAGTCGAGCGCATTGACGCCAATGAACAGGTCGCGCGAGCCCTCGGCCTCGCCCCAGCCGAGCGCCAGACTCAGGAAGATGAGATTGCGGGCCGGCACGTAGGTGATGGGAATCCCGGGCTGGACGCCGTCCTTGGGAACGGATTCCTCGCTTGTCAGGGCCGAGCCGCCAAAGGCCCGCAGATCGAGCGGAAGGACGATGTGCCGGTCGGCCAGCTTGGAGGCGATTCGCCTCGCCGCTTCGAGCTCGACGCGATGGCGCTGGTTGTAGTCGATCGTCAGCGCGAGGACCGAATAACCCTGCTCCCGCGCGAGCGCGGCGCAAACCATCGAATCGAGACCTCCCGAGAGGAGCACGACCGCTTTTCGTCCATGGCCTGTCTGCCTTGCCGCCATGGCGGCGCATCTAGGCGGTGATCGGCGACAAAAGAAGGGCCGCTCACCGGTGATGAGCGGCCCAGTTCCGGGCCAAAGCCCGTTTGGGAGGAAAGCGTGCCGAATCCGGCACAACCCTCTCCTAGCTGATGCTGGTTAAACCCTTGCTTAATGAACTGGGGATTTTGTCAGCAATTCCCAACTCTTCGCGCCTGAAGCACGTAATGGAACGGCGCGTTGCCCGAAATGCCCTGGGTTTCGATGCGCAGGGCACGCGGGGTGATCAAATCGACGGTCGACTGCCCAAATGCACCGCCAGCACAGGTGTAGTGGATTTCGGCATGCCGCTGCTGGTCGCGGACGATGTCCCGCGCGCAATTCGCACGCAGATGCTCGTATTGGGCGAGGACGACCGGATCGGGAATGCAGACGCTTCGCCGCATTCCGTTCGCCCGGCTGACTTCCCAAAGGCCACCGGTCGTCTGGTTGAAAATCGTCGGACGGACGGCAGCCGTCACGCCGAGGAGAAGCAATGCTGCCCCCGCCACTCGGACTGTCGTGCTCAACGGGCGTTTCATCGTGCACCATTTAGCACGAAATCATTAACAGGAGGGAGACGGTTCAACCGCTCAGGACACATCTTCCAAGGCGATCGGGAAGCTCTGCGAGCAGAAAGCGCAGTCCACCGTGATGAATCCGTCGGGGCCGACCATGGCTTCGCGCTCCTCTTCCGGGAAGCGGGCGATAACCGACCGCACATAGTCCGGGTCGCAGCGGCAGCCCTTTCGCAGGTGCACCGGCGTATAGGTACGGACCTCCGCCTCCTCGTGAAACAGCCTCCAGATGAGGTCGTCGAGGGGAAGGTCGGGATCGACCAGCTCCTCCTCCTTCACCGAGCCGGCGAGTATCGCGACGTGCGGCCAGTCGGGATGGTCGAGCTGCGTGTGGATTCGCTCGCGTCCCTCCTCGCCCTCGGGCAGATGCTGGAACAGGATTCCACCGGCGATCCACCGGCCGTCGCGCTTCTCGGCCGCCAGGCGAACGAGGCTGGGGATCTGCTCGGACTGCGCGAAATAGCTCTGGGCGGCGTGCGCCAGGCTGTCGCCCTCGAGCGGCACGATGCCCTGGTAGCGCTCGTCGCTGACGGGCTGATCGAAAGTGATCGCCAGATAGCCCTTGCCGAACAAGGCGAAGAGCGACGGATTGGGCCCCGCGTCGGCAAGCCGCTCGGGATCGTGACGGACGTATCCACGGAGCTCGCCTCCGAGGTAGTCGCAGACGAGCAGGTCGATCGCGCCATTCTCGGTCTGCGCCTGCAGCGTCATCTGGCCCTGCGGATCCTTGAGCAGGGTTCCGAGCAACGCCGTAAGCGTCAGCGCCTGGGCAAGCAGCCGCTCGACCACGGGCGGATAATTGTGCTTGGCCAATATCTCGTCGAGCACCGGCCCGATGCGCGTCGCGCGACCACGGGCGTCACGCGCGGGGATCGTGACGCCGATCGCGACGTCGAGAGACAGTTTTTCTTTGGGCATGACGCCTAGATAGGGGCCGGCTGACCGCCTTCCAACTGCTCAGGCAGCCGCGGCGGGAACCTCATATTGCGCGGCGGCCGCAGACAGGCTCTCGACGAATTCCTTGATGTGGCTCTCGTCGATGACCAGCGGCGGAAGGACGCGCATGACATTGTCGCCCGCGGCGACCGTCAGCAGGCCCTGCCCGCGAAGCCAGTTCACGAAGGCGCGGCTGTCCGTCTTCATCTTGATCCCGAGCATCAGGCCCTTGCCCCGCACACTCTCGAAAATGTGATCGTGGTTGGGGATCATCTGCTCGAGAGCAGACCGCAGGCGCTCGCCCATCTGGCGGACGTTGGCCAGGAATTCCTCGTTGGCGACCACGTCGAACACGGCCTGCCCCGCCGCCATCGCGAGCGGGTTGCCGCCATAGGTCGAGCCGTGCGTGCCGACGACCATTCCGCTCGCCGCCTTCTCGGTCGCGAGGCAGGCGCCGAGCGGGAAGCCGCCGCCGATGCCCTTGGCCGAGGCCATGATGTCCGGCTCAACGCCATATTGCTCATAGGCGTAGAGCGTGCCGGTACGGGCGACGCCGCACTGCACCTCGTCGAACACCAGCATCAGGTCCTTTTCGTCACAAACAGTGCGAAGGCCGGCGATGAACTCGTGGCTGGCCGGACGGATGCCGCCCTCGCCCTGGACCGGCTCAAGCAGGAAGCCCGCTGTATTGTCGTCGACTGCGGCCAGCGCTGCGTCGAGATTGTCGAACTCGACGACCTTGAAGCCCGGAAGCAGCGGCGCGAAGCCGTCGCGAAGCTTCTCCTGATTGGTCGCGCTGATCGTCGCCATCGTCCGCCCGTGGAAGGCGTTCGAAAAGGTGATCAGGTCGTGCTTGTGGGGATTGCCTTTGGCGTGGTGATAGCGGCGCGCCGTCTTGATTGCGCACTCGACGGCTTCCGCGCCGGAGTTTGTGAAGAAGACCGTGTCGGCGAAGGTCAGGTCGACCAGCCGCTGCGCGAACGCCTCGCCCTGCGGGCTGCCGTAAAGGTTCGACACGTGCATCAGCGTCGCGGCCTGCTTCGCGATCGCCTCGGTCAAGTGCGGATGACCGTGGCCCAGCAGATTGACCGCGATACCCGACGCGAAGTCGAGATATTTCTCGCCCTGTTCTCCGTAGAGATAGACGCCTTCACCTCGGACCGGCCGCACCTCGCAACGAGGATAAACGGGCATGAGCGGAGTGATGGCCATCTCGGGCGGGTCCTTCTGTGATCTGTGGGATACGGCTGATTACCGGCTCGGCGCTATAGCCAGACAGCCGACAAAGGAAAAGGCGCGCCGGGGACTGCCCGGCGCGCCTCTCCTGTAGACCTAGCGAATACGCTTAGTCGTGGCGGTAGCCGCGATCGTCCTCGTAACGGTCGTTGCGGCCGTCGCGGTCGCGATCCTGCCAGTTACCGTCGTTGCGGCCCCAGCGGTTGCCGTCGCGAGCTTCGTACGCAACTCGCTGTTCGAGGCGATTGATTCGATTGTTGATCGAATTTGCCTCGTTCGGGTTCAGGCCGTTACGGGCCATGTACCGGAGCTGGCGCTCGATATCGCGCGACTCGTTGCGAAGGCGATTAGCTTCGCGCTCGCTGAGGATATTGCGCTGGTCGAGACGGCTGATCTGCCGCTGGACCTGGTCAATATGCGCCTGCAGGCTGCGGACATGGCCGTAGTTGTTGTAGCCATAGGCATTGCCGTACGGTGCCTGCTGACCCGGATAGTACTGGCCCGGGTAGTTCTGGGCCGAAGCCGGCGCGGCGAATGCGAGAGCCGAGGCGGCTGCAGCAACCGTGAAAAGAACTTTACGCATTGTGGCTCTCCTACTGAGCGATGAATGCGCATCTTCTGGACCATTGCTGTTGCCCACACCCTGAACGCGTCAGTTATCAGCCGTTCAATTTCGTAAACGAGGCGCAGGCGGTATTGTCAGGTCGAAGTCCCTGCTTGGAAAACGGTCATGGTCTGTCTCAGCCGCTCAATTCTCGCGCTTTCGATTATCGGCATGGCACCGGGCAATGTGTCCGCAGCAGCTACCGATCTGATGGTCGCGGACTTCGATTCGGGCCACAAACCGAACAATCTCGGCGGCGACTTCGGCTGCTGGATCAAGGATCCCGGCGATCCCATGCAGGGCTGCATCGAATCATTCGATCGCGGTGCCAAGGGGAACGCATTGCGGATCATCTACAGCGTGGATTCGGACAAGCCCGCCTTCGGTGGCTTGTGGATGCGGCTGCAGAATCTCGATGCGGCGAAGTTCGATACCCTGGCACTTCGCGTCAAAGGCGACGCCGGCATGGGTTACACCAAAGTCTTCAAGGTCGAACTCAAGGACGCCATGGACGTCAGCAGCCACTATTACGTGCGCGGCGTCACCGATCAGTGGCAAGACATCACCATCCGCCTGAAAGATTTCGAAGGGATGGCGAATACCAGAAAGCTCAAGGAACTGGTTCTTGTCATCGAGGATACGACCGCAACCGCGAAACGTGGCGTGATCTACCTGGATGACGTGCGGTTCACGAAGGCCGGCTCGTAAGTCCTACTGCTTGATCTTCCAGCCCCGTTTCAGGAGCGAATAGCAGAGAGCCCAAAGCGCAACGTTTACCGCGAGAAGTGCGGCGGCACCGATCGGGATCGGGGAGTCGCTGATCCCGAGGAACCCATAACGAAAGCCGGAGATCACGTAGAAGAACGGATTCGCGTGGCTGATCGCCCGGAACGACGGCGCAAGCTGCTCGACCGAATAGAAGGTGCCGGACAGCAACGACAACGGAGTCACCACGAAGTTCGTCACCGCTGCCGCATGGTCGAACTTGTCGGCCCATAGCGATGTGAGGAGGCCGAGGAAGCTGAGCAGCAGCGCGCCCATCAGGCCGAACCAGAAGGCCCAAAGTGGATGCTCGACGCCAACGTGAACGCCCGGCCACAGGAGCATCGCCAGCCAGACCGCGCATCCGACCAGGAAGGCTCTCGTAACCGCGGCCCCAACCAGTCCAGCAATCAGCTCGCCGGTCGATAGCGGCGGCATCAGGTAATCGACGATGTTCCCCTGCATCTTTCCGACCAACAAGGAGAAGCTGGCGTTGGCGAACGCGTTCTGGATCATCGCCATGACGATCAGGCCCGGCGCGATGAAATCGGCGAAGTTGACGCTCATCACGGTACGTCCGCCACGGCCCAATGCCACCGTGAAAATCGCCAGGTAAAGAAGCGTCGTGATCGCCGGCGCCCAGACCGTCTGCAACTGGACCTTGAAGAACCGGCGCACCTCCTTGATATAAAGGGTCTTGAGCCCGCCCCAGTTGACGCCGTGCAATATCGGCTCTCCTGGTGGCGTTCGAACCCAGATTGGAGATTGCTCGCTCGGAGTGGTCACGCGGGTGCGCCTATCGGTTGGCGCTTGTCGCGGCAAGACGAGCGGCATTGGAGAAGCATTTAGATGTCGTGGACTGAAGAGCGGATTGAGCGCCTGAAGGCGATGTGGACGGAAGGCGCGACCGCCAGCCAGATCGCCGACGAGCTTGGCGGCGTCAGCCGCAACGCGGTCATCGGCAAGGCGCACCGCCTCGGCCTCGAAGCCCGTCCGTCGCCGGTGAAGCCCGGCGAAGAGAAAGAGCATCGCGCTCCGGCCGCCGCCGCGCCAGCGCCGAAGCCGGCACCGGCCGAGCGTCCCGCGCCTCGCTCGGCAGCGGCTACGGCTACGGCTGCGCCCGAGCAGGCAGCGCCCGCTCACCCGACGCCGCAGCGTCAGCGCGCCCAGTCCGACAATATTCAGTACCGCTCGATCGGTCCGGGCGGCTTCATCCGCCAGGGCCCGGGCGATCAGCAGGCGCCGATTCCGCCCGCTCCGCCGCGCCGTCTGGTCCCGGCCAAGCCGAGCCCCGAAGTCGCCGACAAGACGAGCCTGCTCGATCTCAACGACCGCATCTGCAAGTGGCCGATGGGTCACCCCGGCGAGCCCGACTTCCACTTCTGCGGAAACGCTTCGAACCCTGGCTTCCCGTACTGCGTCGAGCATTGCGGAGTCGCCTACCAGGCCCAGCTTCCGCGCCGCGACCGTCGCCCGCCGCCGCCGCTCCCCTTCGGCGGCCCGCGCGTCCGTTAATCCGCGCTCAGGAAGTCGTCGACGAGCCGGGTGAACCGCGTCCACTCGTGTTCCTGTGGCAGTAGGATGTGATTGTCGCTGTTCAGCCGGACAAGGTGAACACGAAGATCGCGCGCGACCTCCTCGCCGCATGACAGCGGCACCGCGTGGTCACGCAAGGCGTGCAGTGCAAGCAGCGGGGTCTTGATACGCTTTAGGTCGTCGCGAATATCGAAGTCGCCCATGGCATTCTGGAAGGCGACGGCATGCTCCGCGGTCGCGGCTTTGCGCTGGACCTCGTTGAGCCAATCGACCTGCTCTAATGTCGCCTCCGGCGTGTAGAGCTTGGTGTAGATTTCTCGATAGAGTGGCGTCGCCTGCTCCCATCCGATCCCGCTTAGCTCCACGATCGCCTGTCGCCGCGCTATGTCCTGCTGATCTTCGCGGCGCCGCCAGCCCACTGCCCAGGGTCCCAATACAACCAGCTTTCGAACTCGCGCGGGGAATTTTGCCGCAAAGGCCAGGGCCATCGTCGCACCATGGCCAATTCCCAGCAGATCGAAGGTGTCCCACTGGGCGGCATCGGCGACCGTCCCAAGGTCCTCGACGAAGCCCTCCGCGGAAATCCTTGCGGGCGCTCGAGCCGAGGCGCCGTGGCCGCGCCCGTCGTAACGCAAGAGCCGGCGGCCATTCGACAGCCATTCGATCCAGTCGCACCAGACTGGGCTGCCCCAATCCTCTTCGAGATGATTGAACCAGTTCGGGACCTTGATCAGCGGCGGCCCATCGTCGCCGCTGATGGCGAAGGCCAGGCGCGTCCCGTCGGCGCCGGTGCAACGGCGTATGCCAGGCCGAACGAGAGCTGGAACGCGCACGGTCTCGTTCGAATGAGCTGCCGCAGCGGAAGACTCTTCAGGCTTGAGGAACCGCCGTGCCAGACGCGTGAAGGCCGTCCACGCCGGCTCCTTCTCAAGCAGCACGTGGTTCTCGCCTTCCAGCGGCACGAAGGTCGCGCCCGGAATGTGCTCGGCCAGATATTCGCCGGCGGTGAAAGGCACGACCTGGTCGTCCCGCGAGTGGAAGATCAGGGTCGGGACCGTGACTTTCGGCAATAGATCACGGACGTCGATCAGCGACAGCGCACGCTGCAGCTTCACCGCATTCTCTGGCGAGCAGCTGACCCGCTGCATCTCGTTCCACCAGTTGATCTGCTCCGGCGTGCCTTCCGGAATGTAGAGGCTCGTGAAGACCTGGCGGTAAGTCGGGTGGTCCGATCCCCAGCCGACCTCCGTCAGCTTGAGCAACGCCTCGCGCCGGGCGATCTCCCCGGGATCGCCACGCGCCGCCCACCCGGCGGAATAGCCGCCGAGGATCAACAGCCGGCGTACCTTCTCCGGGTGGCGGACCGCATAGGCGATCGCCACGGCGGCGCCCTGGCTGATGCCAAGCAGGTCGAAGCTTTCGAGCCCGGTCGTTTCGACCACGCATTCCAAGTCGTCGACGAAGGCGTCGAATGAGATTTCCGGCGTATCCCAATCGGACAGGCCGTTCGCGCGCTCGTCGTAGCGGATCAGCGTATGGCCGCGCGTGAACTCGTGGAGCCAGTGCCGCCAGACCGGGCTCTTCCAATCGTGCTCGAGGTGATTGAGCCAGTTGGCCGCTTTCACCAGTGGCGGCCCCTCCCCCATCACCGAATAGGCCAGGCGGGTGCCGTCCTTGGCCATCGCATGACGGACGAGCTGCTTCGGAAGGCCAATGCGCTGGGCCTCGTCGCGCGACTTCGTGTCTTCCTCGAACTGCCGCCGCCATGTCGCGGGAGGTATTCCATATTCGCGCTTGAAGGCGCGGGTGAACGCGGCCTCCGAGTTGAAGCCGACCGAATAGGCCACGTTCGAAGCATTCTGCTTGCCGTCGCGAAGCATGTTCGCGGCCATGCGCATCCGCCACCGCGCGCAGTATCGCATTGGCGGTTCGCCGATCAGCTCCGCGAACTTCTCACCAAGAACGGTTCGAGAAACGCCTGCCTCGCGCGCGAGTCCTTCGACATCTAGGTCTTCGGCATAGCGGCTGTGGATGATCGACAGCGCCTTGCTCACGGCTGGATCGGCCAATCCGCGAAGCCAGCCGCTCGCGCCGAAAGGGAGGTGATCGACATATTCCCGGACGGCCTGCGTCAGGAATAGCTCGGCAAGTTTCGCCACGACTTCCGACGATGGCTTCTGCTCGGCCAGGAAGCGCATCGACGTGTCGAGCCATTCGGCCTCCCCTCCGACTATTTTGAGCGTCAGGAGCGGCGGGAGCGCGTGGAGGAGAGGATGGTCGCTGTTGTTCGCGGCCTCAAGGAAACCGCACCAGACTTCGGCCTTTGCTCCGTCGGTGCCGGTCGAGACCCGGTGGACCCCGTCGGCCGTGATCTGGCTGATTTCATTCGCATCCGTCGGGGGAAGGCCGGCCCTGCTCGCCAACCGATGAGGTTCGTTGCGCGGGATGATGGCGACGGAGCCCGCTTCGAGCGTGACCGGAGCAATTCCGTCGACTTCGACGATCAGCTTGCCCGAGCGAACGTAGTGATAGCTGATGAGCTTGTCGGGCACCGGGAAGAAGGGCTCGAAATGGCCCGGCGTGAACTGGGCGGCGACGCAGAAGTCCCCACTGAACTCCCCGTCGACGACCACGCCTCCTCTGAGGCGAAGCGAGCTCAGGATATCGTCCAGAACGTCCATCGATGGCTCCGCGGCGCATACGTATGCGGCGTTTCGGTCAAATTATCCGGCAAGCCGGTCATGTTTGCAAACGAGTCGCAAGTGTAGAGACCGCATCATCGAGTTGAAAGCCTATCCAGTTGGTTCGGAAAGCATTGCTTCCGAAGACGTGGCTTCTTGTGCCTAGAAAAATCAAGGGGATCTGAAATGCCAAGTATTGAAAGGGATATTCGTGCGCGAAGAGCGGTCGTGCTCTTCTTCGCCGTTGTTTCCGGGGTCTCTGCAGTTGCCACTGCAGTCATGCCCGCGATTGTCCACGCTTGAGTCAAACCAAGGGGAATACCATGTATCACGAATTCAATTTCAAGGACGTGCTGACCGTCTCGACGCGCGCCGCGTGGCAGCTCGAAGACGTTCTGCCGGAAAGCGCCCGTCTGGATTTCGGCCGCAAGTTCCTGCCGGAGGCGCTGGCTCGAACTGACGCTGCGCCGGCCCTCACCGACGAACAGCGCAAGATCCTCAACCAGATCCGTGGTCACGAATATCTGACGATCTTCGGCCTGGTCGAAGAGTTCATCCTTCCGTTCGTGCTCGATCACGCACGGCCGCAGCTCAACGGCGACGACGATCGTGTCCGCGCGCTGCTGAACTTCGCCGGTGAGGAAGCGAAGCACATTCACCTCTTCAAGCTGTTCCACAAGCGCTTCACGGATGCGTTCGGGACCCGCTGCGATGTTATCGGTCCGCCCGAAGCTGTCGCCGCCAAGGTTCTCGGCCACGATCCGCTGGCGGTCGCCCTGCTCATCCTCCACATCGAGTGGATGACGCAGCGGCACTATGTCGACAGCGTCCGCGACGACGGTGACCTCGATCCGCTCTTCAAGAGCCTGCTGAAGCACCACTGGATGGAAGAGGCGCAGCACGCGAAGCTCGATACCCTGATGGTCGCAGCTCTCGCTGAAGGCCGCGACGAAGCCGGGATCCAGAAGGCGCTCGATGAATATCTCGAAATCGGGATGTTCTTCGACGAGGCATTCAAGGCCCAGGCGGATCTTAACGTCAAAGCGCTCGAGACGGCGACCGGGACGACAATCGATCCGCAGGTCCGCCCTGCCCTCGTCGAGCAGCAGCACCAGGCAATCCGCTGGACCTACCTCGGCACCGGGATGACCCACCCGAAGTTCGTCGGAACGCTGAAGGCCCTCTCACAGAAGGCCGCAGACCGCATCGCCGAAGTCGCGTCGGTCTTCGCCTGAACCCAATCAACCAAAGGAGAAAGTGAATGTTGGACACCGTAAAAAATGGACCCGTTAACGGGCTCGACCTGGCCGCTCTCGGCGAAGTCGTCGAAGCGATCGAGAAGGACTCGTCGAAGGGCATCGTCGGCTTTGACGTCGTCACCCGCTGGAAGGGCCAGACCCGCAGCGAAACGACCGTCACCGGCTTCGACATCGGCGGCGAGCGCGTCGAGCGCAGCCACAAGATCGTTGCCGACGAGCCGTACGAACTGCTCGGCGCCGACGCCGCCCCGAACCCGCAGGAACTGCTGATGGCGGCATTCAATGCCTGCATCACCGTCGGTTACGTCGCCGGCGCGTCGCTCAAGGGCATCAAATTGGAATCGCTCGAGATCCGCACCAAGGGTCAACTCGACCTGCGCGGCTTCCTCGGCCTCAGCGATGCGGTGCCCCCGGGCTACGAGAACGTCGACTACGAAGTTGTCATCAAGGGTGACGGATCGGCCGCGGATTTCGAGGAAATCCACCAGACGGTCATGAAGACGTCGCCCAACTACTTCAACATGAGCCGTCCGATCAAATTGAACGGAACGCTCAGCGTCGGCTGACGCACTATCCGGCGCCGCGTCTTCGGGCGCGGCGCCACTCAATAAGGGGTGTGAGAATGTCAGACCTGGTCATCGATAAGATCAATCCGAACAAGGCTCTTTGGGAAAAGGGCGATTTCACCCGCATCGCCGATACGATGCGGCAGAGCGGCGAAGAGCTCGTGAGCACGTTCGGCATCAAGCCGAGCATGAACGTGCTGGACCTCGGCTGCGGCGACGGAACGACCGCCCTTCCGGCTGCGAAGCTCGGCGCGACGGTCACCGGCGTCGACATTGCGGCCAACCTCGTTGCTGCAGGCAATAAGCGCGCTGCCTCGGCCGGCCTCACCAACCTTCACTTCCGCGAAGGCGATGCGTCGAACCTCGAGGGCATCGATTCCGACAAGTACGACCTGGTCGTCAGCATCTTCGGTGCGATGTTCGCTCCGCGGCCGTTCGACGTCGCCAAGGAAATGGTGCGCGTCACCAAGCCCGGCGGCCGCATCGTCATGGGCAACTGGATCCCCGGCGATTCGACGCTCGTCGCGCAGATCCTGAAGATCAGTGCTGCTTACACTCCGCCCCCGCCCGAGGGGTTCGTTTCGCCGATGGCCTGGGGCGACGAGAACCAGGTCCGCGAGCGCTTCGAGACCGCCGGAATCAAGCCGGAGAACGTCGGTTTCGAGCGGGTGACGTGGTTCTTCCGGCATCCCGGCAAACCAGCCGAGCTGCTGGCGATCTTCCGCGACTATTACGGTCCGACCATGAATGCCTTCGACGCGGCGTCGAAGGCTGGCCGAGCCGATCAGCTGGAGGCCGAGCTCACGGCCCTGTTCGAGTCCCAGAACCGCGGCGGCGACAGCACGGAAGTGCCCGCCACCTTCCTCAAAGTCACAGCAAAGAAAGGCTGAGGGCTCGCGCCCGGGAAACTCCATGCTCCACGCACTCATCGAACGCACGAACCGCCAGTTCTTCGACCGGCCGACGCCGCGCCATGAACGGCATCGGATCTCACCGCGCCCGCGCAAGTCGCCGTCGCTATCGCATTCGACGGCCGCGAACCGGTTCGCCGAGACCTGCGCCGGCATCGGCGGCACAACGATGCTCCACGACCTGATGCCCGACATCGTCACCGTGACCTTCGGCGCCAGGACCAAGGAGATCCACGCCCGGCTCAAGTCGCGCGGATGGAAATCCGTCGGTCTCGGTGACTGGCAGGGCGAGCGAGTGCTCGGCGTATCCTTCGGCGGCGACCGCCGGGCGACGCGGACCGCCGACGACCTGCTTGCAGCGCTGATCAACGTAGTCGGTGAAATGGAGATCGCCGAGACCCGGGCCTGGTAACTCTCCCCCGCGTCGGCTCTCCCCTCCACACCCCCGCCGGCGCAAAAAGGAAGGCCCCGGAGCGTGATCGCGCTACGGGGCCTTTTCTTTTCGGCTAGGCCAACGCCTTACGCGTGCTCAGCCTCGGCATCGACGGTCTGCTTCGAAGCGGGCTTCTCGCTGCCCTCGATCGCAGACTGCTTGCCCTCGGCACCGCCGATGTTGATCTTCCGCGGCTTCATCGCCTCGGGGATCTCACGCACCAGCTCGATCGCGAGCAGGCCGTCCTTCAGGTCCGCACCGCGCACCTGGATATGGTCCGCAAGTGCGAAGCGCCGCTCGAACGAGCGCGTCGCAATCCCGCGGTAGACATAGTCCTGCCCGCGGTTCTCCGACTCCTCGCTCTTCTTGCCGCTGACGAGCAGCACGTTCTGCTGGGCGGTGATGTCGATCTCGCCCGGCTTGAAGCCAGCGACGGCCAGCTCGATGCGATACTCGTTGTCGCCAAGCTTGATCAGGTCGAACGGGGGATAGTTCTCCTGGGTCTGGCTGGCGGTGCTGTTCTCGAGCATGTCGAACAGCCGGTCGAAGCCGACGGTGGAGCGCCGGAACGGCGCAAAGTCGAAAGCACTACGCATGTCTTGTCCTCCAATTTGAGCAACAAGGCGGGGCGTGGGCATGAGGCCTCGGCCCCGTCACCGGACCCATCTGGCGCCCGGCACAATGGATTTGGAAACGCCCTTTCCGATTTCAAGCCTGTGGAAAACACCTAGTCGCAAGCTTGGCACGGCTTGAATCAGGGCCCTATAGCTGTCCCCACATCATGGCAGACCTGTTCGCTTCCCCCGCCGCCGCGCCCGCACCCGAAAGCTACGACGCTTCCTCGATCGAGGTCCTTGAGGGCCTGGAGCCCGTCCGCCGCCGCCCGGGCATGTACATCGGCGGCACGGACGAGCGCGCGCTCCACCACCTCGCGGCCGAAGTCATCGACAATGCGATGGACGAGGCGGTCGCCGGCTATGCCAGCCGCATCGAGGTCACGCTCGAGCCCGGCAACCGCCTGACGGTCTTCGACAACGGCCGCGGCATTCCGGTCGACCCGCATCCGAAATATCCGGGCAAGTCGGCGCTCGAGGTCATCATGACCACTCTCCACTCCGGCGGTAAGTTCGAGGGAAAGGCGTACAGCACCTCCGGCGGCCTCCACGGCGTCGGCGTCAGCGTCGTCAACGCTTTGTCGACCGAGACCATCATCGAGGTCGCCCGCGACAAGAAGCTCTACCGCCAGTCCTTTTCGAAGGGGCTTGCCACCTCGAAGCTCGAAGAAGTCGGCGCTGCCCCCAACAAGCGCGGCACCACCGTCACCTTTACCCCCGACCCGGAGATCTTCGGCGCCGAGTCCGACTTCGACCCCGGCCGCCTCCTCCGCCTCGTCCGCTCCAAGGCCTATCTCTTCGCCGGCGTCGAGATCCGCTGGCGCTGCGATCCGTCGCTGACCAGCGCGGACGTCCCCGAAAGCGCGACCTTCCAGTTCCCCGGCGGCCTCGCCGACCATCTCGCCGAACAGATCGGCGACCGCGCCGCCGTCACCAACCAGCCCTTCGTCGGCAAGCAGGACTTCCCTTCCGCCGACGGCGCGTCGCAGGGCAGCGCCGAATGGGCCGTCGCCTGGCCCCTCTATTCGGACGGCTCCGAAAGCTATTACTGCAACACCATCCCCACGCCCGACGGCGGCACGCACGAAGCGGGCCTCCGCGCCGCCCTGACCAAGGGCCTGCGCGCCTTCGGAGAGCTGGTCGGCAACAAGAAGGCGAAGGAGATCACCGCCGACGACGTCTTCAACGGCGTCGAGCTGATGCTGTCGGTGTTCATCCGCAACCCGCACTTCCAGAGCCAGACCAAGGACCGCCTCACCAGCCTCGAGGCCGCGCGCTTCGTCGAGAATGCGGTCCGCGACCATTTCGACCATTATCTCGCCGACAATATGGATCGCGGCCGCGCACTCCTCGGCTCGATCCTCGAGCGGATGGAGGAGCGCCTCCGCCGCCGCGCCGAGCGCGAGGTCAAGCGCAAGACCGCAACCTCCGCCCGCAAGCTCCGCCTCCCCGGCAAGCTCACCGATTGCGCCAGCGACGATCCCGAAGGCACCGAGCTGTTCATCGTCGAAGGCGACAGCGCCGGCGGCTCGGCCAAGCAGGCCCGCGACCGCAAGACGCAGGCGATCCTCCCCATCCGCGGCAAGATCCTCAACGTCGCCAGCGCCACCGCCGACAAGATCCGCGCGAACACGGAAATCGCCGACCTCAACCTCGCTCTAGGGTGCGGCAACCGCGACAAGTTCGACGAGGATTCGCTGCGCTACGAAAAGATCATCATCATGACCGACGCGGACGTCGACGGCGCCCACATCGCGACCTTGCTGATGACCTTCTTCTTCCAGGAAATGCCGGAGCTGGTCCGCCGCGGCCACCTCTTCCTCGCCCAGCCGCCGCTCTACCGCCTGACGGCCGGAGCGAAGACCCTCTACGCCCGCGACGACGCCCACCGGACCGAGCTCGAAGCGACCGAGTTCAAGGGGAAGAAGGTCGAGGTCAGCCGCTTCAAGGGCCTCGGCGAGATGAACCCGAACCAGCTCAAGGAAACCACCATGGACCCGAAGACGCGGTCCATGCTGAAGGTGACTTTGCCCTCAGCCTATGAGGACCGCCAACCGGTGAAGGACCTGGTCGAGCGCCTTATGGGGAAGGACCCGGCGGAACGCTTCAAGTTCATCCAGTCGCGAGCGAGCGCGGTGGATGAAGAGGAAATTGATGCCTAACCTCCCCCTCCCTCCCAGGGAGGGGCCAGGGGTGGGTAGCGCGAAGCGCTCAAAATGCACCGCATAAACCCGACAATCACCAACCGCGCCCGCACTCTCCGCACCAACGCGACGCCCGCAGAACGCAAGCTCTGGAGCCTCATCTCGCGCTACCGCCCCAAATTCACGAGGCAGCTCCCGATTGGCCCCTACATCGCCGACTTCGCCTGCCGTCAGGCCAGGCTGGTGGTCGAGATCGACGGAGGACAACACGCGGAATCGCAACGCGACGCGACCCGCGACGAATGGCTCAGAAACGAAGGATGGACGGTCGTCCGCGTATGGAACAGCGATGTGCGCGAGAACCCCATCGGCACCGCAGAATCGATCCTAGCCCGCGCCGCAGAGTGCCTCGGCACCCACCCCCAACCCCTCCCTTCCAGGGAGGGGAGAAAGAGGCGCCCGATCGCCTAACCGCACCCCCACATCCCCCTCCCTGGAGGGGGGCCAGGGCCGGGTGCGCGAAGCGCTTCGCATAACAAAACGCTAATGTCCGCTTTGGGTGGAAAGCGGATATTAGCGATGGCGCGCCGCGATCAGCCCAGCCCTTCCAGCGCTAGGGGCTGACCTCGACGCAGACGCCGGTCGTTTCGCAGTCCAGACTCTCGTCAATCACGCGCCGAGATTCGGATACGATCGGGCAATCGGTTCCGTATGTCACGACAAGCAGCAATGTTGGGATCGGCGCCAGCTGTGTCGTAAGGTTGGTATATTCACGAACCTGATCAAGGGTCACAACCGTACCGTTCCATGTCGCTCCGGCCGGTCTCGTCATTCCTTTGTTCGCAGGACTCAAAACGAGAGTATTCACTGCGATTGTCTTATCCGTCCGAAACGTCTTCCAACCCGCCAGCGGCGGCCCGCAGTTCCAAACGGGGCGGGGAGGTGGTGGGCTGGCCGCAACGAGTCCAAGTGCAATCGGCACGGTAGCCAATCCGCGAATATTGCGCATTACGTCCCCCGACGAGAACGATCCGGCGGAGCATTCATAGCATGATTTCTGGGTGTGCCCATGCGACACTATCGATCTGCTGGGCTAGGCGTTCCGCGATTTCGTAATAAACCCCCGTTTCAGGGGCCGCTTTGGGTGGGAAGCTGACACGAGACTATCTCGAAGCAATCGCCGACTTGTATTTCGCCATCTCGACCTCGTGCTGCTTCAGAATCTCCGCGTGCGCGGCCTTCGCTTTGTTGAATTCGATCAATGCGCGGTTGGCGGCGGCCTGCTGCTCGGCCATTACCTGCGCATATTCCTCGCTGGCCCTCTGAAACTCGGTCTGTTTCCGCTTTTGCTCGGCGATCTCCGCGTTGTCCGTGATCATCACAGGCGTGCCGATCTCGGTAATAGTGTAAAGTCGCTTGGCGAAGTCATTCGGCAAGCGGATGCAGCCATGCGATGCCGCGTAGCCCGGCAGATCGCCGGCATGGATCGCGATGCCTTTCGACGTAAGACGCTGCATGTAGGGCATCGGCGCGTCGTCATAGGTGGTCGACCGGTGCATGACCTGCTTCTCCAAGATGGTGAACACGCCCGTTGGGGTCTCGCGTCCCAAGCTCCCGGTCGAGATTGCCGACGCGGCGATGAGCGCGCCATCGCGATAGACCATGGCACGTTGCGCGGTCAGGTCGATCGTCAGGAAGACGGGACCGGTCGAAGCGCTCTTGGCTTCCCAGACATATTGGCCAGGTCCGAGCGCAGCGGCTCGTTCCGCCATGGTCGGATTTCCGCCTGGTTGCGCCGCAGCCGAGGCCGAAGCGCAAATCAGAAGTCCCAATGCAATTAGCGTTTTCACTACTAGCTTTCGTACATGTGTTTGGCGCCGAACAGTCGCCCGGCCGATGCTTAGTATTGGAGTGCGAGAAATTTACTCCGTCTGAATCCACGAACCGTTATTGGCAGACGCCGAAAGCCCGCAGCTGTGTCGCATCTACAGCGTGGCTGCCGCTTCCTTATGTCCGCAATGGGTGGAAAGCCGACATACGGCGAGCCATAAGCGTCCCAATGGGTACCCGATGCGCCGTTCTGCTCTAATCGGCGGACTGCTGGTTCTGACATTTGCAGCCGCGGCGTTGGGCGCTTTTGTGTGGGCCGACCGTGCATTGGCGGCTGTCCAAGCCAGAGGCTCAGGAGTTTTATGCCTCACCATGCGCGACCGCCAAAAGATCAGGGCTGGCAAGTTTCCCCCTGAAGAGCGGGATCTCTTCGTGGCGAAGGCGATCAACTTTGATCAAGGAGTGCCGCCAATGCTTTTGTGGCACCTGCGTGGCGCGACAATCCAGGCAGTTTACATCGCCTTTTGGTCTCGCAGCCAAAGGGACAGCGAATTCCAGAATTTGGCGTCAAAGTCGAGGGATTGTCCGACCACCCCGTAATGTCTGCGTTGAGTCGAAAGCAGACATTAGCCTTGACGCCGAAGAAGCCGTCACGGGAGTAAATCCCGTGACGTCGGACGGGCTCGGCTGGAGCCGACCCGCCGGCCGGCATGCATCGTCTCTTCGCACTGGCTCCCGTTTGCTGCGCAAACGCTCGCCTGTGCTCGGCGATTTATGCTTTCCTACAGCCTTGGTTCTATGTTCCTATATGGTTCATGGAACACGATCAAAACTCACCAGAAATCCAAACCCTCCCCGCTGCCGTCCGTCACGACGGCTGGACGGGCGAGAAAATGGCCGCCTTTTGCGAGGCCCTCGCCGAAACCGCCGTCGTCGCCGAGGCTTGCGACAAGGCGCGGATGGGCGTCTCGGGCGCCTATGCGCTAAGGCGGCGAAGCCCGATCTTCGCCGCGGCATGGGACGCCCCCTTGCCATCGCCCGCGAGCGGCTCGCCGACACCCTCCTCGCCCGCTCGATCGAGGGCAATGTCGAGCAGATCTATCGCGACGGGGAGCTGGTCGGCGAACGGCACGTGATCGACAATCGCCTCGGCCTCGCCATCCTCCGCCGCCTCGACCGCATCGCCGAAACCGGAATGACCGTCAGCACTCGCGGCGAGCGCGCGCCGGCATTCGTCCGCGCCGAGCAATGCCCAAGCGCGCCGGCACTGCGGCCGCAATCCTTCGACTGGGAACTGGCGATCGACGCCCTTCGCACCGGCAACGACGATGCCGTCGCTTCGGCCCTGGCCCTCGCCAGGGGTAACGAAGTGGAAGAAGTGGAAGACCCCCCGGTTTCACTCAGTGACGGTGACACGCAGGGCAGCCCCAGGGAAATCGACCTGTCCGACCGCATCTGGAAGGACGGCGACGAATGGCTGACCGACTTCCCGCCCCCGCCCGGCTTCGACGGCTGGGAGACGGGCCAATGGGGCGACAGCAAATACGAACGCGCCTGCTCGCCTGAAGAAGCAGAGCTCCTTGAAGCCAACGAACTCGAAGGCATCAACGAAGAGCGCGCCGAGGAAGAAGCGCTCCGCGACGCCTGGCTCAAGATGCTGAAGACAGGGCTGGAGGCCGACTCCGACGAGCCGGAATAGCGCTGCAAACGCCCCTCATTGTGATGACAGGAACGGGCGGCACCGCTGCACGTTTTGCCGGCACAAAAGGGATGGAGATTGGAATGCGTTTCGGAGCACTCGTTTTGGCAGCCGCTTTGCCGTTTGCGCTTGTCGCCTGCGGTCAGAGCGAGACGGCGACCACGGCCGAAGCGAATGACGCAACGGCGGCGAATGAGGTCGCTTCCGCCAACGAAAGCGCTCCCGTCGCCGCGTCCGGGGCCCAGGCTTTCGCCAACAATGTCGCCGCCAGCGACCGGTTCGAGATCGAGACGTCGAAGCTCGTCCCCAGCTCCGCCGCTTCCGCGCAGGTGATGGATTTTGCCAGGCAGCTGATCGCCGCTCACACCGCCTCGACCGCCAAGCTGAAAGCCATTTTGGCGAAGGACCCGTCCGGCATCGTCATCGACGATCAGCTGAGCACCGCCCAGCAGGCCACCCTCGAGGATATGAAATCCAAGAAGGGCTATATCTTCGACGCGGCCTATCTGGCGGCGCTGGCGCACAGCCACGACCAGGCCCTGACCGAGCTCAAGAATTACGCGGCGTCAGGCGACAATCCCGCGCTAAAGCAACTCGCGGCTGGGCTGATCCCGACCGTTACCGAGCACCTGGAGAAGGCCAGGACCCTGTCCGGAAAGATCGGCCCCCACGCTCAGTAAGGACGCCTCGGCCTTAGCAGAGAACGGTCCGCGCACTACGGTCGTCAGGCTGACGCTTCTCCGGAATTGAGATAGTTGGGCCGCATGACCTTCGCGCCTTTCGGCAAAGGGGCGGCGGCAACCTGGAGGAGCTTGAGGTCGAACTTCTCGGCGAACTGGACACCGAACTGCGTACCCTTCGCCCACACGATCTTTCCGGCGATCACGCCCCCGGCGCCGAAATCGAGCCCGATGTCCGTGCCGACCTCGACCTCGTCGCGGCACTCGACCAGGGCGCCTCCGCTGGAGATGTTCCGCAGTCGGGCGCCCTTCACCCGACCATGATAGTGAAGCAATGCCGCCCGGATGATGCGGATTCGCGGTTCGCGCTGGATCAGGTGGGCGTCCGGACGGGTCGCCGACCCTGTCGCCGCAAGCTCCGCAGCCTCTTCGGCCGGCATGGGCTTGCCGAAATAATAGCCCTGGATGAGCGAGCAGCCGAGATTGCGGATAAGCACCAGCTCTTCCAGCGTCTCCACGCCCTCGGCGGTCGTCTCCATTTGCAGGTCGGCTGCGAGACCCACCATCGCTTTGATCAGGGCTGCGTTCCGGCTTTCCGGGCCCGACGCGCCGCGGACGAAGGACTGGTCGATCTTGATCTTGTCGAACGGAACCCGAAGCAAATAGCTGAGCGACGAATAGCCCGTACCGAAGTCGTCCAGGGCGAGCTTCACGCCGATCTTCTTCAGATTGTGGATCATTTCATGGACGTGCTCGTCGTTGCTCAGGAACACGCCTTCGGTGATTTCGAGCTCCAGCCGTTTCGCGGTCAACCCGGTCTCGTTGAGCACCGCCCGCACCGTTGAGGGGAGCGACGGCAGCTTGAATTGGACGGGCGACATGTTCACCGCGACCGACACCTGTGGGGGCCAGTTCGCGGCCTCAGCGCAGGCCGTCCGAAGCACCCATTCGCCGATCTCGTTGATGAGCCCGATTTCCTCGGCAAGCGGGATGAACAGCGCCGGGCTAACCGGTCCATGCTCGGGGTGGTCCCAGCGGATGAGGGCCTCGAACCCGGTCACCTTCTCGCTCGAGGCATCGACGCTGGGCTGGAAAACGACCCTCAGTTGGCCTTTCTCGAGCGCGACGCGCAGGTCGGATTCCATCCGCTGCCGCTCGCGGGCCGTTTCGTGCATCTCCGGCGCGAAGAAGCGGAAGCACCCCTTCCCCGCGGCCTTGGCTGCGTACAGCGCAAGGTCGGCGTCGCGCATCAAATCGTCGGACGTGCGGTCGTCGTAGTCGGACGTGACGATCCCGACCGACGCGCCGATCGAGACGGCGGTCCCGTTGATCGTATACGGCCGCGAGAGGCTGTCGATGATCCCCTGGGCGAGCCCCGACAGGTCTTCCTTGGACGACGTGGATGGAAGCACCACCTCGAACTCGTCGCCGCCGAGCCGGCCGACCTGCCCAAACTTGCCGATGACGTCGCGAAGCCGGAGCGACACAAGCCGGAGCAGGGTGTCGCCCGCAGGATGGCCCAGCGTATCGTTCACCGCCTTGAACCGGTCGAGGTCGAGCAGGAAGACGGAGCAGCGGTGCTTGCGGCGGGCCGCTCCCACCAGCGCATCGTCCAGCGCCCGGCGCAGCGCTTCACGGTTTGCAAGTCCGGTTAGCGAATCCTGCCGAGCGAGCCGGTCGAGCTCGACTTCCGATTGCCGAACCTTGGTCAGGTCGGATGCAAAACCTCGGTAGCCGAAGAAGCGGCCAATCTCGTCGTGGACCGGCCGGCCGGAAATCGACCACCAAATTTCGTTCTTCGTTTTCGCCCGGACGATGAGGTCCTGGAACGCCACGTGTGACAGGAGGTAGAAGCCGAGGCTCCTTTCGGAAGTCGCGCTTCCGTCCGCGGTTTCCGTCGAGATCAGATCCGTGAATGGCCGATCGATCAGCTCGGCGGGCTCCCGGCCCAGAGCAGTGGCAACGCTATCGCTGATGTAGGACAGAGTCCCGTCGCGGCCGGTCTCCCAGAACCAGCCCTTCTCGCTACTTTCGAATTCCTGGATCAGCCCCTCTGCCCGCGAGTTCGACGGACGCGACGCTTCTTGCGAAGAGTTGCTCCCCGTCCTCAGCAGGTTTCTGATGCTTGCCACTCACTACTCCAGTCGCGCTGAAGCCTAGAAGTTTGTGGTTTATATTGAGTTAGTTTCCATCCGGTAACGGAGTGAATTTGTGCCATCGATCGATGCTACCGGCCATCGACCCGTCTCTCGCGGCTCGCTTGCAATCGCGGCCTTCTCGACCATCGTCGAGTGGTACGATTTCACCTTGTACCTCTATTTCGCGACCGTCCTGGCGCGGGTCTTCTTCGGCCCCGGAGAAGCCTCGCTGCTGGTCGCGCTAGGCGGGTTTGCAATTGCCTATCTGATGCGGCCGCTCGGGGCGGTCTTCTTCGGCCATATCGGCGACCGCCGCGGCCGGCGGCACATGCTCCTGCTGTCAGTCACGCTCATGACGGCGGCCATGCTCGCGACTGCTTTGCTTCCAACTTACGCTGAAATTGGTCCGGCCGCAGGCGTGCTCCTGATCCTCCTCCGCTGCGTGATGGGGTTCTCGGTCGGCGGAGAATATACCGGCGTCGTCGCCTATCTGCTGGAAGGTGCGGCCCCGCACCGGCGCGGCCTCATCGCGTCATCCGCCTCGGCCGCAAGCGAAGTCGGCGCGTTGCTCGCTGTCGGCGTATCGGCGCTGACCGTCGCATCGATGAGCGAAGCGGACCTGGCGAGATGGGGCTGGCGAATACCCTTCTTCGTCGGCGCGGCGCTCGCAGGAACCGTGTGGATCGCCCGATCGACCATGGAGGAGTCACCGGAGTTCCATCGCCAGGTCAGGGAGCAAACCATCCCCGAAAGCCCCCTGCGCCACAGCCTTGGCAATCATCGCGGAGCGATTGGCCGCGCCTTCGCAATCTCGGCGCTTGGGTCGATCACTTACTACGTCGGCATAACCTACGTGCCCGCTTTCATGACCTCCGCAGGCGCGCTCAGCGAACAAGTGTCACTTTGGCTGTCTACGATCGCGGCCGTGATGGTGATTCTCGTCACGCCGCTCGTCGGGATCCTGTCCGACCGCACCGGCCGAAAACCGGTTCTCATCTCGCTCGCAATTGGAAGCGCACTTCTTCCCGCGACCATGTTCGCGCTGATGGCGAGTGGGTCTCATATCCAGGCCCTGGCAGGCGCCTTGGTGCTCGCCTCGCTTGCCGGAGGGGTCAGCGCTGTCGGCGCAGTTGCCACCGCCGAGCAATTCCCCGGCGAGGCCCGAGTTACCGGCCTTGCTCTCGGCGCGACGATGGCGACCGCGATCTTCGGCGGCCTGACACCTTATGCGGCCCAATTGCTGGTCGAGCGGACCGGCTGGGCGATGGCGCCGGGAGCAATGATCGCCCTCGTGAGTCTGTGTGTCTTACCGATCTTCCTCATCATGAAGGAAACCGCTCCCGCGGTAAGAAATCGATGAACACCGCCTTCCTCTTCGACCTCGACGGAACGCTCGTCGACAGCGTCTACAACCATGTCCGAGCGTGGCACCTTGCGCTTCGCGAGGAGGGCATCGAGCTTTCCGTCTGGCGAATTCACCGGAAGATCGGGATGAGCGGCGGTCTGTTCACTCACCAGCTCCTCCGCGAGGTCGGCCGGGAGATCGACAAGGAAACGATCGATCGCTTGCGCAAGCGCCACGCGGAAAAGTTCGTGGAATTGTCCGAGGATGTCGCCCCGCTTCCCGGCGCTGTGAAGCTCCTGAAAGAGCTGACGCGGCTCGAGCTGCCGTGGGCCATCGCGACAAGCGGTCGGATGGAGACCGCGCGGTCGAACCTCGAAAGCCTCGGCGTCGACCCGGACAAGGCGATCGTCGTCACCCGCGACCAGGTAAAATACGCCAAGCCGGACCCCGACCTCTTCATCGAAGCAGCGAGGCGGCTCGGGGCGACCACCGCGGGCTCATACGTTATCGGCGACAGCATCTGGGACATGATTGCCGCTGCTCGCTGCGGAGCGCTCGGCATCGGGCTGTTGTCAGGCGGTTACGGCCGCGACGAGCTCGAGCGGTCGGGCGCCATCAGGGTCTACGACGACCCCGCCGACTTGCTCGTGCATCTGGATGAGATCGCGCCGAGAACGCGTGACTAATCGATCCGGCCGCGGCCGAGCCCAATGTAAGTGAAACCCGCCTCTTCCGCGTCGGCACGGTTGTAGACGTTGCGCAGATCCACGATCAGCTTGCCCCGCATCGATTTGGCGAAGCGTTTCAGATCAAGGCCCCGGAACTCGTCCCACTCGGTCACGACGACGAGGACATCGGCATCCTTCGCTGCCGTGTAGGCGTCCTTCGCGAATTCTGCGTCCGGCAAAAGCTTGCGGGCATTTTCGGCGGCAACCGGATCATAGGCTGAAATGCTCGCGCCCATTTTGAGGAGGTTGGTCACCAGCGGGATCGAAGGCGCATCCCTCATGTCGTCGGTGTTCTGCTTGAAGGCCAGCCCGAGGATGGCGATGCGCTTGCCCTCGACGCTGCCCCCGAGGGCCTTGGCGACCCGGTCGGCCATGCTCGCCTTGCGATCGTCATTCACCTCGACAACCGTCTTCACAATGCGCTGCTCGACACCCGCATCTGCCGCCGTCTGGAGCAGCGCCAGCGTATCCTTGGGGAAGCAGCTTCCACCGTAGCCCGGTCCCGGGTGCAGGAACTTTGGCCCAATGCGGTTGTCGAGGCCGATGCCGCGCGCGACATCGTGCACATCTGCGTCCACCGCCTCGCAGAGATTGGCCATCTCGTTGATGAAGCTGATCTTCATCGCGAGGAAGGCGTTCGCCGCATATTTGATCAGCTCGGAAGTACGCCGGCCGGTGAACAGCAAAGGCGCCTGATTAAGGAACAGCGGACGATAGATTTCGCGGAGCACTTCGCGGGCCGCCTCGTCCTCAGCACCAACGACAATGCGGTCCGGAATCTTGAAGTCGCGGATTGCGGCTCCTTCGCGCAGGAATTCGGGGTTCGACGCAACCGTCGTGCCGGCAGGTGCGCCTTCCTCGGCCAGGATCTCGGTTATGCGGTCGCCGGTGCCAACCGGGACGGTCGACTTGGTGACGACTACGACCGGGCCTCTCAGGACTTTGGCAAGCTCCCGGACTGCCTCGAAAACGTAAGTCAGGTCGGCATGGCCGTCGCCGCGGCGCGCCGGAGTTCCGACAGCAATGAAGACCGCCTCCGCTCCTTCGACGCCTTCGACAAGATCGGTCGTGAAGCTAAGCCGCCCGCGCTCGACATTGACCTTTACCAGGGACTCGAGGCCCGGCTCCCAGATCGGCATGATGCCGTTCTTCAGCGCCTCGATCTTCTTCGAATCCTTGTCGATACAGGTCACTTCGTGGCCAAAATCGGCAAGGCAGGCGCCGGACACGAGCCCAACATAACCGGTGCCAATCATCGCAATGCGCATTCTTCACTCCTGGAGGGCTGAGCGGGCGCGTCTTAGACGGCAGTTCCGCCCATTGCCAGCGAGCGGTTCGACGGCTCCACTTATGGGACGGCCTGCCGTTTTTGTGAGCATCGCCTCAGCCGCGAGCGTATTGAAACACCATGAAACTCGATCTCGACCGCGCCGTCCTCCTCCCCATCGACATGCAGCAGGCGTTCGACGGCCCGTCATGGCCGCGCCGCTGGAACGACAAGGTGGATGAGAACGGACTGGCTCTTCTCGCCGCGTGGCGCGCCGCCGGACGGCCGATCATCCACGTCCGGCACGATTCCGTCCAACCGGGCTCGTCGCTCGCTCCCGGCGCTCCCGGGAACGCCTTCCGGCCGGGATTCGAACCGCAAAAGGGCGAGCAGCTCGTCACCAAGAGCGTGAACTCCGCCTTCATCGGAACCGACCTCGACCTCCGGCTTAAGCGGCTTGGCGCGAAGCATGTCGTCACGTTCGGGATTTCGACCGACATGTGCGTGTCGACTACCGTTCGAACGGGTTCGAACATGGGCTGGGACATGATCCTGGTGCCCGATGCCAGCGATTGCTTCGACCTGCCGGACGGAAGCGGCGGGGTGATTAAGGCGGAGGACGTCCAGCGGGCCCATGTCGCCACGCTCGGCTTCGAGTTCGCTCGCGTGATGCAGACGGCGGAGCTCACTGGCCTGCGGGTGGCCGCCTAGATTGCCGAATTCTCCACGGTAGGACATTCTCCCCGCCATGGCATCTCATCCCCTCGACGCCATGCAGTCCGCGCCGGATCATCACGACGTCCTCTACGAGAACGAAAAAGTCAGGATCCTGGACACACGCCTGGCTGCCGGCGATCGCACGCCCGTCCATGCGCATGAGTGGCCGGCCGCGCTGTATGTGTTGAGCTGGAGCGATTTCATCCGGCGTGACGATCAAGGCAACATCCTCGCCGATAGCCGCGGCAAGCCGGCGCCCGCCGCCGGAGAGGCACTGTGGATCGAGCCTTTGCCTCCGCACTATGTGGAAAATGTCGGGTCTTCCGACCTCCACATCATCGCAGTCGAGGTAAAATCATCTTAAGCCTCGATTCAGCCGCACTCTTTCATTAAGGGCGCACCCTTCCCGATGGAAACGACAACTCTGCCTCGACCCCCGCGCGTGGGCCTGGTGTCGCTTGGCTGCCCCAAGGCGTTGGTGGACAGTGAGCGGATCATCACCAAGCTACGCGCCGACGGATACCAGATGTCCCCCGATTATGCGGGCGCGGACGTCGTGCTGGTGAACACCTGCGGCTTCCTCGATTCCGCGAAGGAAGAGAGTTTGGAGGCGATCGGCGAGGCCATCGCCGAGAACGGCCGTGTCGTCGTCACCGGCTGCATGGGCAATGAGGCAGAGGTCATCCGCAAGCGCTTCCCGGACGTGCTCGCGATCACTGGGCCGCAGCAGTACGAAGAAGTGGTTTCGGCGGTACATGACGCAGCGCCGCCTGCCCCGTCGCCGTATCTCGACCTGGTGCCCGAGGCGGGCCTGAAGCTCACGCCGCGTCACTACAGCTATTTGAAGATTTCCGAGGGCTGCAACCACCGCTGCAGCTTCTGCATCATCCCGAGCATCCGCGGCGACCTCGTCAGCCGCCGCCCCGACGCAATCCTTCGCGAGGCGGAGAAGCTGGTTGAGGCGGGCACGAAGGAACTGCTGGTCATCAGCCAGGATACGTCGGCCTATGGCGTCGACATTCGCCATCATCCGCGCATGTGGAAGGGTCACGAGGTCCGCGCCCACATGACCGACCTTTCGCGGGAGTTGGGCAAGCTCGGCGCGTGGGTCCGCCTGCACTACGTCTACCCCTATCCGCACGTCGATCAGGTCATCCCGCTGATGGCCGAGGGGCTGGTGCTCCCATACCTCGACATCCCGTTCCAGCATGCGAGCCCGAAGGTGCTTCGCTCGATGAAGCGGCCGGCGAACGAGGCGAAGGTGCTCGAGCGGCTGAAGAACTGGCGGTCGATCGTGCCCGACATGGCGGTTCGCTCGTCCTTCGTCGTCGGCTTCCCCGGCGAGACGGAAGAAGACTTCCAGTACCTGCTCACCTGGCTCGAAGAAGCGCAGCTCGACCGCGTCGGCGCGTTCAAGTTCGAGCCGGTATCAGGCGCCGCGGCGAACACCCTCCCCGACCCCGTGCCGGAGGAAGGGAAGCAGGAGCGCTACGAGCGTGTCATGGCGCTCTCGGCTCGGATTTCTGCTGAAAAGCTGGCCGCCAAGGTCGGCAAGACCATCGAGGTGCTGATTGATCGAGTGGATGAAGTTCCTCCGCCGGAAGAAGGCGCGGACAAGGGCCATTTCGATGCTCCGCATCCTCAGCATCATCATGGCATCGGCGCCACCGGTCGCTCGAAGGCCGATGCTCCGGAGATCGATGGGGAAGTTCACCTGCGTGATGCTGGCCACCTGTCACCCGGCGACATCGTCAGCGTAAAGATCGAGGACAGCGACGAGCACGACCTGTTCGGAGTGCCGGCTTAGTCCTTTTTCTTGTTGAGGCGATCGATCGCCTGGTCGACGGCCTTCGTCACCCGCCGGATCGCGAACGACAAGGCTTCCAGCTCGATCAGCGCCTTTTCTACGACCTCGGCATTAGGAGCCTTCTGGTTCTCGGACGGACTTCGCAAGAGCGCCGCGCTGACGGCCGCCGTCGAGATAGGTTGAGTGAACTTGCACCCGAAGAAGCGTCCGCTGTTCCACGCAACTTCAGCCTGTGCCGTGCCCGCTTCGGGAATGACCACCTCCAGAAGCTCGCCTGCAACCAGGTCGACCGGGCTTTCGACGAGCAGGCCCTCTTCCGAGAGATCGTGGATCACGACCTGAGTCTGCGAGGTCGAGGCGCTGATTCCTTCCGCCTCGAGGCGAAGCTTGCGGCGGCTGGACGATCTGCGTTCGCCCTTGTCGGGCTCGGTGTCCAGTTGGGCGCGCAATGACATTCGCGCGAAGCTGGCCCGTCATGGCTAAGAAGAGGTTAACGTCCGTGGCCGCTCGGCTTGGCAGACGGGCATTTCGCCTATTCGTGCATGCCGCTAAGGCGTCGGACCCATGACCGACTTCAATTCCCTGCTCGTGGCGGACCGCGGCCAGAAGGCACATCCGATCCATCTCGTCGACAAGAACGGCTTCGAGGATTGGGCGAAAACCCGCCCGGCCGAGGATCGCGCCCTCCTCAAAGCCCACCGGTTCGACGGAAAGACGGGTTTCGCTTTCGTCATCCTTCCACGGAAGGCGGACGAATTCGAAATCGTCAGCGCGGTCGCCGACGTGAACTCTCTCTCACCTTGGTGCCTTGCGAAGCTCGGCGAAAGCCTGCCCGAGGGGACCTACAAGCTTCTATCGGGAGAGCCCGGCCATGCAGCGCTCGGATGGCTCCTCGCCCAGCACCGCCTCGAAGCCTACCGCTCGAAGAAGGACGAGCCGGAGCGCGGCCCACGCATCCTGGTGACAGGTGAGCCGGCAAGGATCGACCCGACCGTCCGGCAGGCGGAAGCGGTGTCGCTGGTTCGTGACCTGGTAGATACGCCGGCTGGCGACCTTGGCCCGGCCGAACTTGAAAGGGCCGTGAGACAGGTCGCCGAACTGATCGGCGCCGAGGTCCGGGTCACCTCCGGCAAGGACCTCGACGAGGGCTATCCCCTGATCGCTGCGGTCGGGCGCGCGGCAACGGCGGAGCGGGCGCCGCGCCTGATCGAGCTCGAATGGGGACGCCCGGATCACCCGCGCGTCGCCGTGGTCGGCAAGGGCGTCTGTTTCGACAGCGGTGGCCTCGACCTCAAGCCTGCCAGCGGCATGCGGCTGATGAAGAAGGACATGGGCGGAGCAGCCCACGCCCTCGCGCTCGCTAGGCTCATTGCAGGAGAGCGGCTGCCTGTCCGGATTCATCTTTTGATACCGGCGGCCGAGAATGCCGTGTCCGGCAATGCCCTGCGGCCGGGAGACATCGTGAAGTCCCGCCAGGGGCTGCACGTCGAGATCGATAATACGGATGCAGAGGGACGGCTGGTCCTCGCCGATGCGTTGACCAAGGCAGGCGAGAGCGAACCCGAAATGATCGTCGACTTTGCCACCCTCACGGGCGCGGCGCGGATTGCGCTCGGGCCGGACCTCCCTGCCCTCTTCTCAAACGATGACGAGCTGGCAGACCAGCTGGCTCGATCCGGCAAGGATATTGCGGACCCGACGTGGCGGATGCCGATCTGGGACGCTTACGACGAGATGCTGAAGAGCGATGTCGCGGACCTAGCCAATGCGGCCGGATCTCCGATGGCCGGGGCGGTTGTCGCCGCAATGTTCCTCAAGCGCTTCGTGCCGAAAGACACCCCTTGGGCCCATCTTGATACCTATGCGTGGCGGGACAAGGCCAAGCCGGGGCGCCCCAAAGGAGGCGAAGCCCTTGGGCTAAGGGCCTTTTTCGCCGTCCTGGAAGAACGTTACGGACCGCGACCGACGCAACGGTAACAGCGGTTTTTGCGGTCTTCCGGTCCTAAAACCGGACCGCACCTGCAACATTTCGGCAACTCACCTGTTTACTTGCCCATCACGGGATGGACGGGAGAGAGAGCCGAAATGAGCGACGAATCGCTAGCTGGTTGGATGCGGGCGCTTATCGCCTATGTCCGGTCTGGCGAGCCGGACCTCACCAACCGGCAAATGGCGCTCCTGATGATGGTCTATCTGACGCCCGGGCCCCACACGGTCCGCGGCCTCGCCAAGGTGCTTGGCGTGTCCAAGCCCGTCGTCACCCGCGCCTTGAACACCTTGGGCACCCTCGGTTATCTGCGCCGCGAACGTGATCAGGACGACCGCCGAAATGTTTTCGTCGTCCGCACCAGCAACGGGGCAAATTTTCTTGAAGGGTTCAAACGAAACCTCCGCGAGAGCGACCGGGTCGCCTCGCACCGGCCGGTCATCGGACAGCAGCCGGCTTACGCGCACCAGCGTTAGCAGCTTTGCGCTCGGCGGCCGTTCGAGCCCGCCTGATCCCAATTTCAACGCCTATCGCCCCGACTTGGCCGACGTCGCGCTCGCCGGTCGGGTGATCGCGTCCCATTATGCTTCGCCGATCGACAAGGTCGTCGTCGCAGGCGCTCCCTTGCGCGTCGCGGCTTCCGACGATGCCGAGGAAGTCGCGGAGCTGGAACCGGAGGATCCGTTCAGCTTGCTTGACGACACCCTTGGCTGGGCCTGGGGTTATGCCGGCCGGGACCGGCGAGTTGGCTACGTCCGCTCGGAATCGCTGAGCGGCTAGCTACATCTCGCCGCGCTGGCGGCGGATCGCATACCAACGCTGAACATTGGCCTGATGCTGCTGCAGCGTGTCGGCAAACACGTGGCCGCCGGTGCCGTCCGCGACGAAGTAAAGCGCCTTCGTCTGCTCCGGATTCAGGACGGCGGCGATGCTTTCCTTGCCCGGGTTGGCGATGGGCCCCATCGGGAGGCCAGGCTCGCGGTACGTATTGTAGCCGGTGACGGCCATTAGCTCCGACCTTTTGATCCTTCGGCCGAGCGGTTTGCCCTTGGTGATCGGGTAAATGACGGTTGGGTCCGCATCGAGCTTCATGCCGATGCGAAGGCGGTTGCAGTAGACGCCCGCAACCATCCGACGCTCGGACGCCTTGCCCGTTTCCTTCTCGACGATCGAGGCAAGGGTCACGACCTCCTGTCGTGACGCGACGGGGCAGTTGGCAGGCTTCTTGAGCAGCTGGTCGAGAGTCTTCGTCATTGCCGCTTGCATACGCGCTACGACCGCCGCCCGGCTTTCATCGCGTTCATAGCTGTAGCTGTCCGGCAAAACCGAACCCTCGGTGATCGTCGGTGTCGGGCCCGTCAGGAATGTGTTCGAGGCGAGCTTCTCCTCGACGATGATTGACGGCATCCCTTCCGTTACGGTGATCAGTCGGAGCAGCGGTTTTCCATGCTGCAGCAGGTCGAGGATGCTCGCAGCGCTGGCGCCCTTCGGAATCTCGAATTCGCCGGCCTGAACCGGATCGGCGCCACCGAACAACCGGGCACCGACTTTGAAACGCCGTGCGGAGGATATCAGTTTCGCCTTTTCGAGCTGCCCAGCGACCGCCGCGACGCTCGATCCTTCCTCCACGGTGAAGTCTGAAACCCGCGCGCTGGGTCCCGGGCCGTACCAGCCGTACAAAAGCACCGCGAGGGGGATGCCCACCGCGATAGCGATCCCCAGCGCCAGGCGGCGCCAGAGAGTGCGCATTAGACGGCCTTCATGATCAGCGAGGCGTTCGTGCCGCCGAAGCCGAAGCTGTTGTTGAGGACAGCGCGGACCGAGCGTTCCTTCGCCTTATGCGGCACCAAGTCCACACCGGCGGTCCCCTCGCTCGGGTTGTCGAGGTTGAGGGTCGGCGGGACGATCTGGTCGCGAAGGGCGAGGATGCAGAAGATGCTCTCCACCGCACCGGCGCCACCGAGAAGGTGGCCGATCGCGGACTTGGTCGAGCTCATCGATACCGTGCCGATGGCGTTGCCGAACAGTCGGCGCACTGCGCCAAGCTCCAATTCGTCGCCGAGCGGTGTCGAGGTGCCGTGCGCGTTGATGTAGTCGATATCGGAGGGTTGAAGGCCGGATTTCTTGAGCGCCATCTCCATCGAGCGATATCCGCCCGATCCTTCCGGATGCGGCGCGGTCACGTGGTAGGCGTCGCCCGAGAGTCCGTAGCCGACAACCTCGGCGTAGATCTTCGCGCCGCGCCGCTTCGCATGCTCATATTCCTCGAGCACGACGACGCCGGAGCCCTCGCCCATGACGAAGCCGTCTCGATCCTTGTCGTAGGGACGGCTAGCCTTCTCGGGCTGGTCGTTGAACGCCGTCGAAAGCGCGCGGGCCTGCGCGAAACCGGCGATTCCGATCGGGCAGATGGTCGCCTCCGCGCCGCCGGCCAGCATGATGTCTGCATCGTCGTCGCGGATCATCCGCGCTGCGTCGCCGATCGAGTGCGCACCGGTCGAGCAAGCCGTTACGACCGCATGATTCGGGCCCATCAGGCCGTATTTGATCGAGACCTGGCCGGAGATCAGGTTGATCAGGCGGCCATGGACGAAGTGCGGGCTTACTCGGCCCGGTCCCTTTTCGTGCAGCACGAGGCTCTCGCTCTCGATACCCGGAAGGCCGCCGATGCCCGATCCGATCGAAACGCCGGCCCGGAAGCGCGTCGCTTCGTCCATATCGGTGAGGCCCGCATCCTCGATCGCCTGACCGGCCGCATCGATGCCGTAGATGATGAAGGGGTCGACCTGACGCTGGACCTTGTGATCGACCCGCTTCGACGGATCGAAGCCATATTCGTGATCGGCCGGCTTTACCTCACAGGCGATCCGGCATTTCTGGTCGCTGGCGTCGAAATGGGTGATCGGCCCGGCGCCGCTCTTGCTCGCCAGGATGTTCTTCCAGGTCGTTTCAACGTCGCCGCCAAGCGGCGTTACGAGGCCGAGACCAGTCACCACGACACGGCGCATGTGTTCACTCCACAATAGACATCAAAAACAAACGGCCTCCCGACAGGCTGCGGGAAGCCGTTCGTACCGCCAGCATCAAGTGCAGCGGCGGCAGTTATCGGACCCGATCAGCCCTTGTTCTGCTCGATATAGTCGATCGCGTCCTTAACCGTGCTGATCTTCTCGGCTGCGTCGTCGGGAATCTCGACACCGAATTCCTCTTCGAACGCCATCACCAGCTCGACGATGTCGAGGCTGTCGGCGCCGAGATCGTCGATGAAGCTCGCGTCCTCGGTAACCTTGTCAGCTTCGACACCGAGATGTTCGACGACGATCTTCTTCACCCGATCGGCAGTCTCGCTCATGGAAGATTCCTCCGTTTTCTGATTTTGGCCTGCCCTAGCCCCGCAGTCGTTCCCCGGCAAGTAGCGCAAATCAGGGTTCCGCTACCGCCCGTGGACGCTACGGAGGGCTGGTTTGAGGGATGAACGCTTGAACGGACGGAATGCCTCACGACCGCTGACACCCGGCGAGGTCACGCTCGCCCGATCGATCTTCGGCGACGCGATCGACTACGGCCGCGTCAGGATGGTGCGGCGCAAGTGGTGGCCGTTCCAGCCCCAGAGCGTGGCGATGGCGCCGATGGGCAACATCCATTTCCATCCCCATTCCGACCTCTGGTCCGAGGATTTCTCGCGCGAGCCGCTCCATCGGCAGGGTCTTTTCATGCACGAGCTCACTCACGTGTGGCAGACTCAGAAGCGCGGGCGATTCTACCTTCCGCTCATGCGCCATCCATTCTGCAGATACGGCTACGACCTCGAGCGCGGACGGCGATTCGAGGACTATGGCCTTGAGCAGCAAGCCGAAATCGTCCGCCACCGTTTCCTCGCCGACCATGGGCGCGCGCTGACCGTCTGCCCGCCGCGGGAAATTCTGCCGTTTTCCTAGGAAAATTGCCGTGTCACCCGGCGGCAACACAGAGGGGACAAAGCTGACACATTTGTTAGCCTCGGTTTCCATACACGGCCGTTCCGCCTAATCATTACGGGTCCGCGCAAACAAAGGGGGCTTTCTATGCGCCGCTCGGCAATCCTTCTCGTCGGCACCGCTGCCGCCGCACTCGCAACACCGTCATTCGCCCAAACCGCTCCGGAGGCCACCGCGCAGGCGGTAAACCAGCCCGACGACGTGCAGGGCGATGAGATCATCGTCACGGCGACCAAGCGCGCCACGACGGTGCAGGAAGTTCCCTTCTCGATCAACGCACAGACCGAGCAGGACATCCAGCGCGCAAACGCCCAGACAATTGAGGACCTCAGCCGCAACGTCGCTGGCCTCACCGTCCAGAACCTCGGGCCGGGCCAGAGCCAGGTTTCCGTGCGCGGTGTCTCGGCCGGCCAGATCGTCCGCGACCAGCCGGGCGTGAAGGAGCAGGTCGGCGTCTACCTCGACGAAAGCGTGATCTCGCTCTCGCTATTTACCCCCGACCTCGACCTTTTCGACCTGAACCGCGTCGAGACCCTTCGCGGTCCGCAAGGCACGCTGTTCGGTTCTGGATCCGTCGGCGGCACCATCCGGTACATCACCAACCAGCCGAAGCTCGGCACGACCGAAGGCCTGGTCGAGGCCAACGTCAACACGGTCGACGAAGGCGACATCGGCTATCACATGAAGGGCGCGATCAACGTGCCTTTGGGTGACACCGCCGCGCTGCGCGCAGTCGCCTATGGCACCAGATATGCCGGCTTCGTTGATGCGGCCGGCCCCGCCGGCGGCAAGAATATCAACGACGGCAGCCGCGTCGGCGGTCGCGTTGCGGTGTTGTGGGAGCCCACGGCGAATATCCGCATCACGCCGCGCGTCGTCTACCAGCAGATCCGGGCGGACGGCTTCAACCGCGAAGAGCATTACAACCTCTTCGACAACCAGTTCACGACGACTGGCGGCGACCTGATCGGCTCACGCAGGCAGTACCTGCGCCTTCGCGAGAAGTTCAAGGACGACACGCTCCTCGCCGACCTGACGGCAGCCGTCGACCTTGGCGGCGTCGAGCTCACGTCGGTCACCAGCTACATCAACCGCGACATCCTGGTCAGCCGCGATGCTTCGGCGCTCACGGCCTCCGTCTATGTCTCGTTCGCGGGCGCCGCTCCGCTTGCGATCGGCGGTGCGGATCTGGCCTCGAATCTCCGCGACACCACCAAGTTGAAGACGTGGACGCAGGAACTCCGCCTCGCCTCGACCGGCAGCGGGCCGTTCCAGTGGGTCTTCGGCGGGTTCTATTCGAAGGTCGACCGCAAGTATGCCCAAAGGCTCCCAACTCCGGGATCCGATGAGTTCGGTCAGGACTTCCTCGACGTGATCGCGCCGGGAGTAGATATCGCGGACACGCGCAACGGCTTCCCGGCAGATTCGCCGTACAACGCCGACCTTCCGTACGACATCAAGCAAGGCGCCCTGTTCGGCGAGGCGAGCTACGACTTCGGCCAGTTCAAGCTGACGGCGGGCGGACGCTATTACGACTTCAAGGAAACCCGCGACTTCATCTCGGGCGGTATCTTCGCCAACGGCGACACGCGCATCGGCGACAAGACCAAGTCGAACGGCTTCAACCCGCGCGTGATTGCGACGTGGGAGCCCACGAACAACCTCAGCGTCAACGTCCAGGCTGCGAAGGGCTTCCGGCTTGGCGGCATCAACGATCCGCTCAACCTCCCGCTCTGCAGCGCGCAGGACGTGGCCATCTACGGCCCGTTCCAGTCGAACTCCTATGACGATGAATCGCTGTGGAACTACGAAGCGGGCGTGAAGTATCAGCGCCGCGGCATCACGTTCAATGCGGCGGCCTTTACCAGCCAGATCAGGGACTTGCAGGTCACGGTCGACGCCGGAAGTTGCTCGTCGCGCATCGTGCTCAACGTTCCGAAGGCCCATACGGTTGGCTTCGAAGCCGAGTTTGCAGCGCATCCGGCACCAGGCCTGGAGCTCTCGCTTGCGGGCAGCATCGTCAGCGCCGAGTTCGACTCCACCGTGCCTGAGCCGTTGGCAACCCGTACCGGCATTCGGAAGGGCAATCGTCTGCCGACCGTTCCGAAATACCAGCTGGCTGCGAGCGCAACCTACGGCACGCGCTTCAGCGATAATGCCGATTGGTATGCGACCGCAAGCTATCAGTACGTCGGCAGCCGTTACACGCAGCCGAGCGACCAGGAGCCTGGTGCCGGCTTCGTTGGAAGCGCCCTGTTTTACGATCCGATCACCGGCGATTTCGGCTCGGGCGTCAACGACTTCGGCTCGCTGAGGCTCAAGGCGTATAATCTGGTCAACCTGTCGACCGGGATCGAATGGGACAGCGGCCTTGAGCTCGTCGCCTACGTCCAGAACCTGTTCGACACGAACCCGAAGCTGTCATTCGACCGCGAGCGCGGCATGCGCGCCCGTATCGGCTACAACATCGGGACCCCGCGTACGATCGGCCTGACGGCCCGGTACAAGTTCAGGGAAGCACCGCCGGTAGCGGCTCCGCCGCCGCCTCCTCCGCCCCCGCCGCCTCCGCCGCCTCCGGCGACGCAGACCTGCGCGGACGGATCGGTGATCCTCGCGACAGACGCTTGCCCGGTTCCGCCGCCTCCGCCTCCGCCGCCGCCACCGGCTCCGGAACGCGGTTGATCGGATTGGAATGAGCAACGGCGAAGCTTCAGCCAAGCCGAAGTTCAAGGTATCGCGCCGCTCGCTCCTACAAGGGGCGGGCGGCGCGGCCGTTTTGGCGGCAGGGAGTTCGGCGATGGCGCAAGGGAAAAAGGGTGAGCATGTCGTCGTAGTGGGAGCCGGCGTATTCGGTTCCTGGACCGCTCATCACCTTCAGAATGCCGGACACCGGGTCACTCTGATCGACGCCTGGGGCGCCTCGCACAGCCGTGCATCGTCCGGAGGCGAATCCCGCCTGACCCGCGCCGCGTACGGCAAGGACGCGATCTACACGCGGTTTGCGTCTGGAAGCCTTCCGCAATGGCAGGCCCTGAGCGCGGTCTCGGGCCTCCCCATCCTCATTCCGTGCGGTGTTCTGTTCTTCAGCGCGGTGGAGGACGATTATTTCCGCGGCAGCATGGAAGTCCACAAGCAGCTCGGCCTGCCGATCGAGCAGATGGATCGCGCGACGATGAAACGCCGCTTCCCGATGATCGACTTCACCGGAATTGAGGTCGGTCTGTTCGAGGCGAAGTTCGGAGCGCTGATGGCGCGGCGTTCGGTGCAAACGCTCGTCGACCGCTTCGTCCGGGCTGGCGGCGAATATCGGCTCGGGGCCGCGCTCCCGGTTCAGGCGAGCGGCTCACGGCTCGAAGGCGTCAAGCTCCAATCGGGCGAGACACTGACGGCGGACCGCTATGTCTTCGCGCTCGGGCCGTGGCTGCCGAAGATTTTCCCCGATGTTCTCGGAAAGAAGATTTTCGCCACCCGCCAGGAAGTCTTCTATTTCGCAAAGCCGGCGGGCGACAAAAGCTATTCTCCTGAAGCCATGCCCGGATGGGCGGACTTCAACGACGGAGACATCTTCTACGGCTTTCCGGATCTCGAGAATCGCGGAGCAAAGTTCGCCCACGACAAGCACGGCGTCCTGGTCGATCCCGACACGCAGGATCGCCGCCCCACGCAGGAGGCCCTCGACGAGATCATCGCTTTCCGCGACCGCCGCTTCCCGGGTTTGCGCAATGCTCCGCTCATCGGAGCGGAAGTCTGCCAGTACGAGAACAGCTCGAACGGCGACTTCCTGATCGACGCGCACCCAAGCCTGTCGAACGTGCTGCTCGTCGGCGGCGGGTCAGGACATGGTTTCAAGCACGGCCCGGAGGTCGGACGCTATGCCGCATCCCGCCTGTTCGGAGCGGTCAAGGAAGAGCCGCGCTTCAGCCTCGCCACCAAGGGCGAGACCCAGCACCGCGAAGTGCATTAGTCGGGCTTGCGAGCGACTCCGACGAGCGCGGGCCGCAGCAGGCGGTCCTTGAGCATGTAGCCGGGCTGCATTTCCTGGATGATCGTGCCCGGCTCGGCCTCTCCGTCCGGGATTTCCATCATCGCCTGGTGCCTGTGCGGGTCCAGCTGCTCGCCGAGCGCGGCGATGCGGGTAATGCCGTGACGGGTGAAGACCGCCTCCAGCTCGCGCGCGGTCGATTCCATGCCCGCCAGGAAGCTGCTCGCGACCTTGTCGTCCCGAAGCTCCTCGGACACCGCGCCGAGCGCCCGCTCAAGGTGATCCTTTATGGCCAGCATGTCGCGGGCGAACTGGGTCGTCGCATAGTTCGCGGCCTGCTGCTTTTCCGTTTCCAGCCGGCGGCGCACATTCTGGATTTCGGCGGCAGCGTAGAGCGCCTTGCTGTTCGCTTCCTCCAGGGCTGCCTCGAGCTCCGCAATGCGGTCGTGCTCGGCGACTTCGGGCGCGCCTTCAGCGGTTTCGCGGCGGATTTCCTCCGCTTCTTCTCCAAGCTTGTCTTCGTTCTCGTTCATGCCATCAGTCTCGTAAGGGCCTTCGCCGTGAAGTCTACCATTGGGATGACGCGCGCGTAGTTCAAGCGCGTGGGGCCGATGACGCCCACAACGCCGACAACGTCGCCCTGGCTCCCGCGATAAGGCGCGGCGATCACCGAGGAGCCGGAAAGCGCGAACATCCGGTTCTCGCTGCCGATGAAGATACGGCATCCCGGAGCGTCTCGCGCGCCTTCGAGCAGCCGAGCGATTTCCTGACTGTTTTCAAGCTCTTCAAGCAGGCTTCGAACGCGCTCCAGGTCGGCGGCTGCATTGTCGTCAATGAGGTTAGCCTGGCCTCGGACGATCAGAACGGGACGCCGGGCGTGGTCCTCGCTCCACGCAGCAAGTCCGGATGCGATGAGCTCGGCGGCAGCGCGGTCGAGCGCCTCTCGGCGATCGCGAATTTCCGCCAGGAGCCGAGCCTGCGCCTCTGCGAGCGTCAATCCGGACAGCCGCGCATTGATGAAGTTGGTGACCTCGTTCAGCGCTTCCGGACTCGTCATGCCATCGAGTTTCACGATGCGGTTCTCGATGCTGCCGTCCGCACCGACAAGCACGGCCAGCGCGCGATCCGGTCCCAGAGGCACGAGTCCGAACTGTCTTAGCCGCATCTCGCTCTTTGGCGCGAGGACGACGCCCGCGGCCTGCGACAGTCCCGACAATGCGGCGGAAGCCGCCGCAAGCGCGTCCTCGATCGGTTGGTCGCGAGCGATCTGGCGCTCAATCTCGCGCCGCTCGCGCGGGTCTGGCGCAGCAACCTGCATGATTCCATCGACGAAAAGCCGCAGACCCGTTTCGGTCGGAATCCGCCCGGCGGACGTGTGAGGATGGGTGAGCAGCCCCCGCTCCTCCAGGTCCTGCATCACGCCGCGGATCGACGCAGGCGAGAGGTTGACGGTCCCCGTGAGGGTCTTCGACCCAACGGGAATCCCGCGCTCGAGATAGGCCTCGACCACATGGCCGAAAATCTCGCGCATCCGATCGCTAAGCTCGCCGATATGCTGGGCCATTCCAGTCCCGCATCTAGGATTGGCGTTCCGCCCGGTCTAGTGGAGCCGACGAATCCAATCAGCAGGAGCACCTAATGCGCCCGAGCGGCCGCGCACCCGACCAAATGCGAACTCTGACCTTCGAGCCCGGCTTTACCCGTCACGCCGAGGGCTCCTGCCTCGTATCGTTCGGCGATACGCGCGTGCTTGTGACCGCATCGATCGACGAAAAGGTCCCGCCCTTCCTTCGCGGCAAGGGCCAAGGCTGGGTCACCGCCGAATACGGCATGCTTCCGCGCGCCACCCACACTCGCGGCAATCGTGAAGCGGCCAAGGGCAAGCAGTCTGGCCGCACGCAGGAAATCCAGCGTCTGATTGGCCGAAGTCTTCGTGCCGTGGTCGATCTGCCGAAGCTCGGCGAGCGCCAGATTATTGTAGACTGCGATGTGATCCAGGCCGACGGCGGAACCCGCACCGCCTCGATCTCGGGCGCGTGGGTCGCTCTGCGCATCGCAGTAGACAAGTTGATTGCATCGAAGGCCCTCGCCGAAGACCCGATCCGCACGCAGGTCGCGGCGGTTAGCTGCGGGATCCATCAGGGAACCGCAGTGCTCGATCTCGATTACGACGAGGACAGCACGGCGGGGTCGGACGGCAATTTCGTCCTGACCGCCGATGGTGCGATCGTAGAGGCGCAATTGACGGCTGAAGGCGAAACCTTCGACGAGGAAGGTCTGCTGAGACTGCTGCGCTTGGCGCGCATCGGCTGCACCGAGATCTTCGCTGCACAGCTGAAAGCCGCCGGCCGGTGAGGCCGATCGGCGACAAGCTCGTCATCGCGACGCACAATCCGGGCAAGCTTCGCGAGATCGCGGAGCTCGTCGAACCGCTTGGAATTTCCTGCGTCAGCGCAAAGGATCTCGGACTTCCGGAGCCGGAGGAGATCGGCAATACGTTCGTGGACAACGCCGACTTGAAGGCGCGTGAGGCGGCGGACCTCTCCGGACTCCCTGCCCTCGCCGATGACAGCGGACTTTGCGTCGATGCACTCCAGGGCTCGCCGGGCATTTTCTCCGCGCGCTGGGCGGAGGACGAGCAGGGCAATCGCGATTGGATGCGCGCGATGGAGCGCGTCTGGAGCGAGGTGGAGGCAGCCGGTCCCGACGCGGGCCACGACGCCCATTTCGCCTGCGCTCTGGCAATCGCCTGGCCGAACGATGGGCAGGTGGAGAATTTCGAAGGGCGCGTCGACGGCACGCTCACCTGGCCGCCGCGCGGCTCAAACGGCTTCGGATACGACCCGATTTTCATCGCGAACGGCCGCGAGGTGACGTTCGGCGAGATGGACCCCGCCGAAAAGCACAGCATTAGCCACCGCGCAGACGCCTTCCGGAAGCTGGTGAAAGCGCTGAAGTGACCGCCGAGCCGCTGGCGCTTTACGTCCACTGGCCGTTCTGCGTCAGCAAATGCCCCTATTGCGACTTCAACAGCCACGTCCGGTCCAGCATCGACCAGGACGAATGGCGCGACGCGCTCCTGGCCGATCTCGCCTATGAAGCGAGCCTGCTCCCCCGCCGGCGCCTGACCTCGATCTTCTTCGGCGGCGGCACGCCGTCCCTGATGGACCCAGCAACCGTATCGGCCATCATCGGCAGTGCACGCGAGCACTGGCAGGCATCGCAAGACATCGAGATCACGCTCGAGGCGAACCCGAATTCGGTGGAAGCCGACCGCTTTGCCGACCTTGCAGCGGCAGGCGTCAATCGCCTGTCACTTGGGCTCCAGAGCTTTGACGACACCGCCCTGGCGTTCCTCGGACGAGCTCACTCAGCCGACGAGGGACAGCGCGCGCTGGATATCGCCCAGAAGCACTTCCCGCGCGTCAGCTTCGATCTTATTTATGCCTTGCCGGGGGACACGGAGACGGGCTGGGCCAAGACGCTCGACTGCGCGCTCGCAAAGGGCACGTCGCATCTGTCGCTCTACCAATTGACCATCGAGCCGGGCACGCGATTTGCTTCGATGGTTGCCAAGCACGAGTTCGAACCGCTCGACGCCGATGAAGCGGCTGGCCTGTACGAACTTACATCGGAGCGCACGTCAGCCGCCGGCATCCCCGCATACGAAATCAGCAACCACGCGCGCGTGGGACAGGAAAGCCGCCACAACCTCACCTACTGGCGCTACGGCGACTATGCCGGCGTCGGACCCGGGGCGCACGGACGGAGGCTCGGCAAGCGCACGGTTCGGCATCGCAAGCCCGAGAACTTCCTGTCTGGGATGAAGCGGAACGGCCACGGCATGGTCGAGGAAGAAATGCTCGATCCGCGCGAGGCAGCCGACGAAGCCCTGGTCATGGGCTTGAGGCTGTCGGAAGGCATCGATCCCGCAGCATTGTCCGAGCGGTTCGGGAGGCCGTTCGTCGATGACCCCGCCGTTGAACGCCTCGTCACTTCGGGCCATCTGGAGCGTGACGGCGGTCGTCTTCGCGCAACGCCCAAAGGCCGGTTGCTGCTCGACCGCGTCCTCGTGGAAATTGCTGCGGACTAGACCTTACTGCGGATCGTTCGCGTAGTGATCCGCTGCCATCGACAGGAAATCCTCAATCTGGAATTCCGCGTCGGATTCGGATTGCTTCTTCGACACCTTGTTCTTGGAATCGAACGCCCAGACCGCTGACTTGAAGCTCGTCTCCTGCGCCGAGCATTTTTGCCGGACGAAGGCGGTAAAGCCGTCGTTCGTCACCTTCGCGCCTTTTGCTTCGACGGTGGCCTGCTTGATGCAGGTTCGTAGCGCGGTCCGGGCGCCATCCGCGGCCGCGGTCTGAAACGCCGCCGCATAGATTGCCGATGCGATCGCCAACTCGAACATGACCCTCTCCCCAAGGCCTTAGGTACGGAAGATGAACCTATTCTCACTCGTTTGAAAGAGCCTAGCGATACGGGGTTAAACGTAGCTTGCATGCGAGCCGCGACGGGTGCGATGCACGGCCTGGAATGAACGAAGATCGGCTTCCGCCCGGGCTCTACATCGTTGCGACGCCGATCGGGAACCTCGGCGACCTGACGCCGCGCGCGGCAGACGTGCTCCGGCGCGCGGATCTCGTGCTCGCCGAGGACAAAAGAGTGACCGCCAAGCTGCTGGCCCATTCGGGTGCGAAGACGCGGCTCGCGAATTACAACGATCATACGAACGAAGCCGAGCGAGCCAGGATCGTATCGCAGCTGGTCGATCAGGCGATCGCGCTCGTCAGCGACGCCGGGACCCCCCTGATTTCCGATCCCGGCTACAAGCTGGTCCGCGATGCCCGGGCGGCCGGTCACCCTGTTCATACCCTGCCGGGTCCGTCGGCCGTCATCGCGGCTCTGACGCTGGCAGGACTTCCAACCGACCGGTTCCTGTTCGCCGGCTTCCTGCCGTCGAAGGCCAAGGCCCGGGCTGACGCAATTGCGGAGGTTGCAGGGGTTCGCGCGACATTGGTGTTCTACGAGAGCGGTCCGCGCCTCGCCGACGCCCTGGCCGCGCTTGCTGATGGGCTCGGGCAGCGAGAGGCAGCAGTCTCCCGCGAGATCAGCAAGATTCACGAGGAAACGGTAACGGGGTCGCTGGGCGAGCTTGCGGATCGCTACGCGGACCATCCGCCCAAAGGCGAGATCGTCATCATCGTCGGCCCGCCGGCCGAGCGCGCAGCAGCAACCGACGACGAGCTGGATGCCGCCCTCGAGGAGGCGCTGAAGCGAATGTCCCCGTCGCGCGCGGCAGCCGAAGTGGCCGCTGCCCTCAACGTCCCAAGGAAGCGCACCTACGCCCGCGCCCTCGAACTCTCGAAGTGAACCGCGAAGCAGCCGAAAAGCGCGGCCGCGGGGCCGAGACCGTCGCCTGCTGGTGGCTCCGCCTCCACGGCTGGCGCATCCTCGCCCGGCGCGCCCGTGTTCCCGGCGGCGAGGTCGATATCGTCGCAAGGCGAGGCAAGGTCCTCGCCTTCGTCGAAGTAAAGGCGCGAGCGACCGAAAGCGCTGCGGCCATGTCGCTCGACGCCTGGCGACTTCGCCGCGTGGCCGTTGCGGCGGAGCGCCTCGCGCCTCGGTACATGAAGCCCGGCGATGACCTGCGGATCGATGCGGTCTTCATCGTTCCGGGACGCCGGCCCCGACACGTTCCGAACCTGTGGCAAGGGTGACAAAGCCCCGGGCGTCAATTAGGCGGCGGCAATGGCGCTGCGCATAGCCGTTCAGATGGATCCGCTGGAGAGCATCAATATCTCCGGCGATTCAACGTTCGCGATCATGCTTTCCGCGCAGCAACGCGGCCACAAGCTGTATCACTACCTCGCGGAAGACCTCACCTGGCAGGATGGGCGACTGTATGCCGGCGCTCACGAAGTGACGGTCCAGCCGATCGCCGGAGACCATTTCCGCAAGGGCGACTTCGCCATCCTCGACCTCGGCAAGGACGTCGACGTCGTCCTGATGCGGCAGGACCCGCCGTTCGACCTCGGCTACATCACCGCGACCCACCTGCTCGAGCGGATCCAGGACAAGACGTTGGTCGTCAACGACCCGGCGGCAGTCAGGAACTCCCCTGAAAAGGTTTGGGTGCTGGATTTCGCGCGCTTCATGCCGCCGACCATGGTCACGCGGTCGATCGGTGCCGCTCGACACTTCCTTGCCGAGCATGGCGACATTGTCGTGAAGCCACTTCACGGCTTCGCGGGCGGCTCGGTTTTCCGGATAGGCTCGGACGGCCGGAACCTCGCGTCACTGATGGAACTGTTCAATCGAACGTACCGCGAGCCGCATGTAGTCCAGAAGTTCCTTCCGGAGATCGCGGAGGGCGACAAGCGTATCGTCCTCGTCAACGGAGAAGTCGCAGGCGCGGTCAATCGGGTACCCGGCGAGGGCGAGATCCGGTCCAACCTCGCCGTCGGCGGCAAGGGCCAGAAGACCGAGCTGACGCAGCAGGAACTGGAAATCTGTTCGGTCCTCGGGCCCGAGCTAAGGCGCCGTGGATTGCTGTTCGTCGGGATCGACGTGATCGGCGGCAGATGGCTGACCGAGATCAACGTCACATCTCCGACCGGCATCGTTGCCATCGACAAATTCAACGGCACGGACACGCCAAGCCTCATCTGGGATGCGATCGAAGCAAGCCTGGAACAGAGGCGGAGCGCCTGATCGCATGAGTGACTGGGTCATCCGCCTGATCGAGCAATCAGGCTACCTCGGCGTCGGCTTCCTGATGTTCCTGGAAACGGTTTTCCCGCCGATCCCGTCTGAAGTAATCATGCCTGTCGCGGGCATGGCCGCGGCCGAGGGCAAGATGAGCTTCCCGCTCGTGGTCGCGAGCGGAACCGCCGGAGCGATGCTCGGCAACATCGTGTGGTATCTCGCCGCCCGGGCGCTGGGCGTGAACCGGCTGGAGCCGCTCATCCGGCGCTACGGCCGCTGGATCACCATGACCTGGAAGGAAGTCGAGCAAGCACAGATATGGTTTCGCCGGAATGGCGTGTTCTTCGTCTTCCTTGGTCGGCTGCTTCCCACGGTTCGGTCGCTCGTGTCGGTTCCCGCCGGCCTGCTGAAGATGCGCTTCAAGACTTTCTTCTTTGCGTCGACGCTGGGCACGGCAGGATGGACCGCTCTGCTCGCGACCGCAGGCTTCAAGCTCCGCGAGAATTTCAGCGAGATCGACCAATATGTCGGCGCGGCATCCAACGCGATCCTCGTGGTACTCGTCGCCGGATACTTCTGGCGCCTCTGGACGCATTTTCGTGTGGAAAAGGGCGAATAGACCCGCCGTTGCAAATGAGGGCGTCGCCCGCCAGCGTTGAGCCATGAGCGGCAAGACGGTTCTCATCCTCGGTTCCTACGCGCCGTCGCTCGTGCACTTCCGCGGCGCGCTCATCGCCGCGATGGTCGGGCGGGGACATAAGGTCTTCGCGGCCGCGCCGGCGATTTCCGCCGATGTTGCAGAACAGCTAAAAGCGCTGGGAGCCGAGCCGTGCGAGCTCCCACTCGTCAATGCGAGCCTCAACCCGCTGGCGATGCTGCGATCTCTTGGGGAGGTCCGCAGGATGATCCGTCGAGTCCGGCCCGACGTCCTTATTTCCTATACGATAAATCTCCCGATCAGCCCGTAACCGGCATCGACGTCAGGACTCTTCGAACTTTGGGAGACTGGTATGGGCAAGCGTGAGATCACCAAGGCAATCGTCGGCACCCTCCTGCTGGGAGCGCCCGTTGCCGGACTCGCGCAGGCCGGATGGGTTCCGGGCAGCGAAATCATCGGACAATCGGTCCAGGTTGAGACGAACGGCGTCACCAACACCGTCTTCTTCGACCCGGGCGGAGTCGCGCGTATCCAGACGCCCAGCGGAAGATCGGTCCCGGGGACGTGGGCTGCGGCGAATGGCCAATTGTGCCTGACCACCGGCGCGGCGCAGGAATGCTGGCCCTATTCCCAGCCGTTCCAGGCCGGTCGGCAGATCGGACTGACCAGCAGCTGCAACTCCGCCTCCAGGTGGACAGCGCTCGGAACGAACCAGGCTGCGCCAGTTCAGCAGGGCGCCGGCGAGCGCGGCTAAGCCAAAGCGTCAGTTCGTAGGCGCGAGAAGCGCGAACTTGGGAATCTCGACGTCGAAGGTTCCCCCGTCCTCATCGACCATCCGATAGCTACCGCTCATCGACCCGATGGGCGTGTCGAGCGGGCAGCCGGAAACATAATCGAAGCTGCCATCCGGGGCGATCAGCGGCATCTCGCCGACTACGCCTTCACCCTGGACTTCGTGAACCGCTCCGCGTCCGTCGGTGATCGTCCAGCTTCGCGAGAGCAATTGGATCGAACGGCCACCGCCATTCTCAATCCGTACGTGATAGGACCAGAACCAGCGGTTGATCGAAGGGTCGGATTGCTCGGCGAGGTAGCTGACGGCGACCCGCACGGTGATGCCATGCGTCGTCGCGACGTTGGGAAAAAGCATCGCGAGCGTATCGAGACCGGTCACGGTTGAAACGCTAAATCAGCTTAGCCCCGCAAACAACGGCTAGATGAGGCCTCCAGCACGAAGAAGGCGATCAACGAGGCGGGACCGCGCCTCCGCGAGCCCAGCCGTTCGGCCGGTCAGAACGTCGCGTATTAAAAAATGACCGCTCAACTCCAGCCCGTCGCGGATTTCCGGCCATGTGGCGGCGCCGCCGTCGCGGACGAACTTCGGCAGCGGTAGCAGCTTTCCCGAATATGGCTCCGCCTCCGTTGCGCTGACCGCACGCCCCGAGCGCGGGCTTACGGCCACCAGATCGTCGTTCGAGCCGGTGACGGCACAGCGGTCGAGGTCGAGACCGAAACCGAGTTCGGCCAGAACCAGCAACTCGTAGCGAACGAGCAAGCTCGCCCAGCCAAGGGCCGACGGCGCGGCCTCGATCAAAGCCAGCAGCGCGTCGAGAGCGGCGTACAGTCGCGGATAGGGCTGGGCTTCGGGGAGCGCGGTCGCAGTCAGCGCCGTGACCCACTCGATCGCCGCAGCAGGAAGTGGCTCGGACAGCAAGGGCGCGCGGCTGTGCACCAGCTCGAGCTCGGCATGCGCCAGTTGCTCTTCGGTCCGCGAGCGCAGACGCGCCTGCACCTGGTTCCCAGGAACGACGACCGGCCGCATCCGCCGCCCGCGAGCACCGCGCACATAGGCGGCCTGAAGGCCATCGTCAGGCGTCATCAAGCGAACCACGGCGCCATGCTCGGCGTGGGTCCTCAGGGCGCATACGATCGCAGGCGTTTCGATGTTCACGCGTCAGCCGGCCGGGTGGAAGTAGTCGTACAGCTGTCGCGCCATCGTCTTGCTGATGCCCGGTGCGCGCTCGAGATCCTCCAGCGCCGCCCCCTTCACCGCCCGTGCGGTTCCGAAGTGCATGAGCAGCGCGCGCTTCCGGTTCGGGCCGATGCCCGGGACATCATCGAGTGTCGACGTCGTCAGGCTCTTCGCCCTTTTCGCGCGGTGCGTGCCGATCGCAAAGCGGTGCGCCTCGTCGCGCAGCCGCTGGAGGTAGAACAGCAAAGCCGAGTTGGGCTGCAGGGTGATCTCGCGCCCACCGGGGAAGTGGAAAACCTCGCGGCCCTCCCGACCGTGATGAGGGCCCTTTGCAACGCCGACAACCGGGACATCGTGGACTCCGGCATCCTCCATCACTTCGCAGACCGACGACAGCTGGCCCTTGCCGCCATCGATCAGCAGCAGGTCCGGCCACTCGCCGCTCTGTCGGTCGGGATCTTCTTTCTCGAGCCGCGCGAACCGGCGCTCCAGCACCTCGCGCATCATCGCGAAATCGTCGCCCGGCTGGGTCTCCGGCCGTTTGATGTTGAACTTGCGATAGCGGTTCTTGCGGAAGCCCTCTGGCCCGGCGACGATCATCGCGCCGGTCGCGTTCGTGCCCATGATATGGCTGTTGTCATAGATCTCGATGCGCTTCGGCACGTCCGGAAGTTCGAACGTGTCGGCAAGCTCGCGAAGGATTTTGCCCTGCGTGGTCGTCTCGGCGAGCCGGCGGTCGAGCGCTTCCTCCGCATTGCGACGCGCCTGGTCGAGCAGCTTCTTTCGATCTCCGCGCTTGGGAATCTCGATGGCGACACGCCGACCCGCTCGCTCTGACAATGCCTCTTCGAGCACTTCATTATCGGCCAGTTCGCGATCGACGAGGATCCGCTTGGGTGGCGGCATGTCCTCGTAGAACTGAACCAAAAAGCTCGACATCACCTCGGCTTCGGGGACATCGCTGGTATGCACCGGAAAGAAGGCGCGGTGGCCCCAGTTCTGGCCGCCACGGATGAAGAAGCCCTGAATCGACACGGTCCCGGCCTTGCAGGCGAGCGCGAACACGTCTGCATCGCCCAGCCCTTCGGCGTGGACCGTCTGCGATCCCTGGATGTAAGTCAGCGCGCGGAGCCGGTCGCGGTAGACCGCAGCGAGCTCGTAATCCTGCTTCTCCGCCGCCTCGGCCATCTGCTTCGACAAGCGAGCCTGAACGCCAGTCGACTTGCCCGACAGGAAGTTCTTCGCGTCGTCGACCAGCTCATCATAATCGGCTTCGCTGATGCGGCCGACGCAAGGGGCCGAACAGCGCTTGATTTGATAAAGCAGGCAAGGCCGCGAGCGGTTCTCGAAATAGCTGTCGGAGCAGCTGCGCAGTAGGAACAGCTTCTGAAGCGCATTGAGGGTGCGCGTGACCGACCCGGCGCTCGCGAACGGTCCGAAATACTGCCCCTTCGCCCGCCGCGCCCCGCGATGCTTCTGCACTCGCGGGAAGGCGTGGTCCTCGCGGAGCAGGATGAAGGGGAAGCTTTTGTCGTCGCGGAGAAGGACGTTGTAGGCCGGACGGAAGCGCTTGATGAGCTGCGCTTCGAGCAGCAGCGCCTCCGCTTCGGTTCGTGTCGTGACGATCGTCATCGACCGCGTCTGGGCCACCATTCGCTGCAGCCGTTTCGGCAGCCGGGCGACCTGCGTGTAATTGGTGACGCGGTTCCTGAGAGCCCGCGCCTTGCCGACGTAGAGCACGTCCCCGCGAGAATCTTGCATCCGGTAGACGCCTGGCCTGACCGGCAGCGTCTTCAGCACCTCACGAATGGCCGCGATGCCCTTTTCGAGGTCCGGCTGCTCCGCACCGCGAACGGCGTAAGTCGCCTGATCCTCGTTGAAGCGCTCCTGCGCACCTGGTTGGTCGGGACGGTCGGCCTTGCTCACGCGGAGGAGATAGGCGTTAGCCGAAGCTGACGCGAGGGGTCAGGCTGCCGCCCGAGCCTGCTCTTCTTCCGTGAGCATCCATTCGACGGCCGCGCGGGCGTGGATGGCGGTGGTGTCGTAGACGGGAAGCACGTTCGCGCGGGTATCGACAGCAAGCACGAGTTCCGTGCAGCCGAGGACGACTGCCTGCACCTTTTGTTTCGCAAGTTCGGTGATGAGAGTCTTCAGCTTGCGCTGGCTGTCGCGGACGACCCGTCCGCGTGCCAGCTCCTCGAAGATGATGCGATCGACCTCCGTAATCCAGGATTGCTCGATTGGAACGAGATTGATTCCTCGATCCTCAAGCCGACCCCGAACAAATTGCTCGGACATGGTGAAACGCGTCCCGATCAGTGCGACGCGCGACATTCGATCGGCGACGAGCTTCTCGCCGGCCGCGTCGGCGATGTGCAGCACCGGCACGTCAACGTTCGCGGCAACGGCGTCGTAGACCTTGTGCGTCGTGTTGCAGGCGATCAGCACGCCTTCCGCGCCCGCCGCCTGAAGCTTCTGCGCAGCGTCGATGTTGAGCTTGGCGACCCCGTCCCAGTCGTTCGCGTCCTCGAGCGAGACGAGATCGGCGAAATCGATGCTCTCGATCGTCAGCCGCGCGCTGTGGAAGCCACCCAGCCGCTGCGAGATGCCCCGATTGATGTGCTCGTAGTAAAGGGCGGTCGAGGACCAGCTCGTCCCGCCAATGATCCCCAGCTTGCGCAAGACGCCTGCCCCTTCCCCACTCTCGCTCTGTCGTGAACGGAGCAGACGCGACACCTGGCTCCGACTCTCGAATTGTCTCGCGCTTGCAGCAATTGGCAAGACTTAAACTTCTGAATTTACGCGAAATGAATCAGGTTTGCGCCGAGCCGTTTATCGCGGGCATCAACCGATGTTCTTGCCAGATCGTGAAATGGCTAAGTCCCCGGACTCAGCCAATATTTTTCACGATCTCCTCGACCATCTTCTTGGCATCGGCGAGCAGCATCATCGTGTTGTCTCGATAGAAGAGCTCATTGTCGACGCCGGCATAGCCGACACCGCCCATCGAGCGCTTCACGAACAGCACCGTGCGCGCCTTTTCAACGTCCAGAACGGGCATTCCGTAGATGGGCGAGCTCTTGTCGGTCTTCGCTGCCGGATTGGTGACGTCGTTGGCGCCGATCACGAAGGCGACATCGGTTTGGGCGAACTCGCTGTTGATGTCTTCCAGCTCGAAGACCTCGTCGTACGGGACGTTCGCCTCGGCGAGCAGGACGTTCATGTGACCGGGCATTCGGCCCGCGACCGGATGGATCGCATATTTGACGCGCACGCCCTGTTCCTTGAGCAGGTCGGCCATCTCACGGAGCGCGTGCTGCGCCTGGCTAACCGCCATTCCGTAGCCCGGAACGATGATGACCTGGTCGGCCTGGCTCATCAGGAAGGCCGCATCCTCGGCAGAGCCGCGCTTGTAGGGGCGGTCGATGACTTCGCCGCCCGCTCCAGCCACCGCGTCGCCCCCGAAGCCGCCCGCGATGACGGAGATGAAGCTGCGGTTCATCGCCCGGCACATGATGTAGCTGAGGATCGCGCCCGAGCTGCCGACCAGGGCACCGGTGATGATCATCGCGCTGTTGTGGAGGGTGAAGCCCATCGCCGCGGCGGCCCACCCGGAATAGCTGTTCAGCATCGAGATCACGACCGGCATGTCCGCGCCGCCGATCGGGATGATCAACAGGAAGCCGATGGCGAAGCTGAGCGCCATGACCAGCCAGAAGTCCATCGCCGACTGCGAGTGCCAGAAGCCGTAGGAGAAAAAGGCAATCGCCAGCACGATGACGAGGTTGATCCAGTGCCGCGCCGGCAGGAGGATCGGCTTGCCGCTCATGTTTCCGTTGAGCTTGAGGAACGCGATCACCGAGCCAGAGAAGGTGATGGCGCCGATAGCGACGCCGAGGATCATCTCGATGCGGCTGGCTCCAAGGATCGCGCCGTTGGCGTCGACGATGCCAAAGGCAGGCGCATTGAGGAAAGCGGCGGCTCCGACGAGTACCGCCGCCATGCCGACGAGGCTGTGAAACGCTGCCACTAACTGCGGCATCGCCGTCATCTGGATCTTGCGAGCGGTGACAAGACCAATCGTGCCGCCGACCACTATAGCTGCGAAGATTAGTCCCAGATCTGCCCAATCGAGCTCAAAGAGCGCGGTTCCATAGTAACCTACTTCGCGCTCCATCCCAGGCACGAGTGTGTCATTCCGCGGGAAATGTGTGACGAGGGTTGTCACGACGGCAATCGCCATGCCGAGCATGCCGGCGCGATTGCCGCGTCGGCTGCTCGCCGGACTGGCCAGTCCCCTCAATGCGAGAATGAAGCAGACGCCGGCGACGAGATAGGCGAGAAGGACCCAGCTCGGAGTGCTGTGCGCGGCCTCCACGCTCTAGCGCTCCTTCTTCTTGTACATGGCGAGCATTCGAGCGGTGACTGCGAAGCCCCCGAAGATGTTCAGGCTGGCGAGCGCGACGGCGACGAGGCCCAGCCATTTCGACGCAGGGCTTGCCGCCGAGGCCGCGGCGATCAGCGCGCCAACGATGATCACGGAGGAGATGGCGTTGGTCACGCTCATTAGCGGAGTGTGGAGTGCCGGGGTAACCGACCAGACGACGTAATAGCCGACGAAGCAGGCCAGAACGAAGATCGACAGGATCGAGATGAAATCCATCAGGGCCTCTTCGAGAATGGAAGTTCGCCAAATTCGCTGTTCAACGCGCGCGTTCGCATGCGCGCGCGACGGATTGAAGCGAAGGTAGCGGGATCGGGTGCGCTGTGATTGCAGGTCATCCGGGCGCGACCATGCACAATTCGGCAGCGATAGGACAGAGCGAATTCGGAGGAGAATTTCTTCCGTTAACCGCGTTACGGTTTCCGATTTGATAACCTTTTCGCGGCAGACCGGAGGCACGAAGGCATAAGGAAACGTGCTCGGTGCGCTTGCGCAGGCCACAAAAAGGTGAGGCTCCACGCTGGAAGCTGCTGCTTTGGACGGCGGTGGCGGCGCTCGTTTTCGGCCTGATCGGAGCGGGCGAACTCCCCGAGGACATGCTTCGCGCAAGCCGCAACAGCCTTCATCAGCACAAGGCGAGCGGCGACATCGTCCTGGTGGCGATCGACGACCGTTCGTTGCGCGAAGTCGGGCGGTGGCCGTGGCCGAGGCGCCAGCATGCCGAAATCATCAACAGGCTCAGCGAGGCCGGCGCAAACCGCACGTTCGTCGATATCGTATTCAACGGGCGCAGCGAGGCGGCCGACGACGCAAAGATGGCGGAGGCGGTCGGCAAGGCGCGCAATGTCACCCTGGCCGTCAGCACCCGCTCCGGTATCACAGGCATTGATAGCGACCCCGACCTTCTGCCGCCTGCAATGTTCAGCAAACATGCGGAACTCGGGCTGATCAGCGTCGCCTACAATTACCAGAACGCAGTCTGGCATCTCGACTATGCGAGAGAGGTCCAGGGCAAGCGCATTCCCTCCTTTTCGGCCAAGCTGGCGAATGTGGATCCGCGCATTTCAGGCGATTTCACGCCCGATTATTCAACCGACCCGTCGAGCGTCCCCGTTATCGCCGCCGCAGACATCCTGAACGGGCATTTCGACCCGAATCAGATAAAGGGAAAGGATGTCGTCATCGGCACGGCGTCGGAGGGCATCGGCGACCAGTATTTCGTCCCCGGCTGGGGAAAGATGGCGGGCGCGTACGTCCACATCATCGGCGCCGAGACACTCAAGTCAGGCCGCCCAGTCTATTTCGGATGGCTGCCCGCTCTGCTCCTGACGCTCGCCGCATGTTGGGCGGCTGCCGGTCGCAAGTCGGCGGGACAGGCGGGCTCGATCCTCCTCGGATCGGCGCTTCTGCTCCTGCTCGCGCCGGTGGGTCTCGAAATGATGCTGACGTACGTCGACATCACGCCGGCCTTGTTCGCGGTCATCGTGGTTTCGACGGTGCTCGCCCTTCGCCGCTGGAAACAGCGGGGGCTCGTGAATACCGTTTCCGGGCTGCCAAACCTCAGCGCGCTTCGGGCCAACAAGGCCGGCCGTGAAAAGGCTCTGATCGCTGTGCGTGTCTTGAACTATGCGGAGATCGCCGCGGCTCTGCCGCCCGAACAGGAGCGCCAGCTGGTCGACCAGATTGTCTCGCGCCTTCGGGTCGGCGCGCCCGACCGGACCCTTTACGAAGGCGACGGCGGCATCTTCGCCTGGTTCGAGGAGCCGCAACTCCCCTTCGCCAACCACATCGAGGCTCTCTACGCACTGTTCCGCAACCCGGCGCGGGTGGAGGGGCAGTCGATCGACCTGTCGATCAGCTTCGGCGTCGAAATCGGCAGCGGGCGGTCGCTGACCAACCGCCTCGCCAGCGCTCTCGTCGCTGCTGACGAAGCCGCTCACGACGGTCTCAAATGGAAATTTTACGATCCGGAGGTCCTCGAGGATGCCTCGTGGAAGCTTTCGATTCTCAGCCAGCTCGACAGCGCCGTCGACAAGGGCGAGGTCTGGGTCGCCTACCAGCCAAAGTTCGACCTCAAACAGCGCAAGATCGTCGGCGCGGAAGCACTTGCGCGGTGGACCCACCCCGAGAAGGGACCGATTGCTGCGTCCGAATTCGTTGCGGCAGCCGAGCAGCATGACCGCATCGGCAAGCTGACCGACTTCGTTCTGGAGCAGGCGATCTCCGCTGCCGCGGCCGTGAACCGCAAGCACGCTGATTTCGGAGTGGCGGTGAACCTGTCCGCTCGTCTTCTGACCGACCGCAGCCTTGTGCTGCGCCTCGGCGCGATGCTGGCACGGCATCGGTTGTCGCCTAGCCTTCTCACCCTCGAGCTCACCGAGACTGCTGAGCTGGCGGGCAGCGGCGCAGCGTTCGACATGCTGGCCTCGCTGCGGGATCTGGGTGTCACGATCTCGATCGACGATTACGGCACCGGCCTGTCAACCCTCGATTATCTGAAGAAGATCCCCGCGAGCGAGATCAAGATCGATCAGAGTTTCGTGAAGACGATGCTCGATAACCGGAGCGACTTGGTGATGGTCCAGTCGACCATTGCACTCGCCCATTCGCTCGGCCGCAAGGTCGTCGCCGAGGGCGTCGAGCACCAGGGCGTTCTCGACGCCTTGGTCGACATGGGCTGTGACGTCGCACAGGGTTACATCATCGGTCGCCCGATGAGCATCGACAGCCTGTCCAAACGCCTGTCGACCGACCGCCGCTCCAGCGTCGCCTGACTCCTCCCTACTGCTGTGAAATTGAAGGGCAGTTCCGCCCAAGTAACGAGTGCGCGTTAATAAAGGTTAACTTGTTGCTAACCAATTTTATTAGGGTTAACGTCCCTGTCAGCTGCCGAATCGCAGTTCGAAGGACAGGGGTTGAACATGAAGAAGCAAGCACAGACCAAGGGTCTCTGGAGCTGGCTCCTCGGTTGCGGTTGGAGCAACGCTGGTAGCCAGGGTTAACGAAAACGGCCGCCCATAAGCGGCCGTTTTTTGTTTCAGATTACAACTAGTTAGACAGGGCGTCCGTGCAACATCGGGCCCTTTCGTGCGTCCTATTGAAGCGCTTTTCAAGCGGCTCACCCTCCCCGCTCGCCGGCCAAGACGTTTGGCGCCCGTTCTCCGACTCAGCGCGCGACTCGTTAACCATCCGATTCGCTGGAAATGCCGAAATCGCGCGACTAACGCTCTGAAATGCTTCGTCAGGCGTACACCGCTTTGAATCTTTCCGCCCCTCGACAGGGGCTTCACGAGATCACGGACGAGATCGATTCCTGGGTCCGCGATCAGGCCATCGGGACCGGCCTACTGACGATCTTCTGCAGGCACACTTCGGCCTCGCTGCTGATCCAGGAGAATGCCGCAAGCGCCGCTCGGCGGGATCTGGAAACCTATTTCAGCCGTATCGCGCCAGTAGACCCGGCGCTCTACACGCATAATGATGAAGGTCCCGACGACATGCCCGCGCATTTGAGAAGCGCCCTAACCCAGACCCAGCTGTCGATCCCCGTCGAGGACGGCCGGATGGTGCTCGGGACGTGGCAAGGCATCTACCTCTTCGAGCATCGCCGCGAGCCGTCGCGCCGGCAGATCGCTTTGCACCTAGTCGGCGCATGAGCCTCGAATCCGTCCGCGCCTGGCTCGCGGAACATGCGCCCGACCTTCCCCTGATTGAAGTCGAGGAGACCACGGCGACGGTCGATACGGCGGCGAAGGCTCTTGGCGTCGAGCCGGGGCGGATCGCCAAGACCCTCGCCGTGCGCGCTGGGGACCAAACGTTCCTGCTGGTCACGCGTGGCAATGCGCGGCTCGACAATGGAAAATCGAAGCACGCGTTCGGAGCGCGGCCGAGGATGCTCGGGCCAGAAGAGACGTTTGCGCTGACAGGCCATCCGGTCGGCGGCGTCTGCCCGTTCGGCCTGGCGACGGAACTGCCGATCTATGTCGACGAGTCGCTAAAGGCTTTCGACGTGGTCTACCCGGCGGGCGGTTCGCTCAACACGTCGGTCAAGGTTTCGACCGACCGCTTGTTCGAACTGGTGGGGAAGAAATGGGTCGACTTATGCCGCCTGCCCGAGGAAGCGTCCGGGCCCTAGCTCTGCCGCGGTGGCCGCTTCGATCGGCCAGGGCGTTCCGGCGATCAAGGATTCCACGATCTGCGCCACGGCCGGGGACGTCTGGAGGCCATAGCCACCCTGCCCCGCGAGCCAGAAGAATCCCTCGGCCTGCTGATCGAACCCCAGGACGGGATGACGATCGGGTGCAAAGGTCCGCAGGCCCGCCCAGCGGCTGCGGATCCGGCCGACCTCCATGGTCGTGCGTTCCTCGATCCGGTGCGCAGCGAGCGCGACCTCAAATTCATCGGGTTGGGCGTCGCAAGGATCGGTCGGCACCTCGTCCATCGGCGATGCGAACAGGCGGCCGGACTCCGGCGCGAAATAAAGCTCGTCGCCGACGGTCTTCGCGAACGGCCAGCCCGACAGGTCCGCATCGTCCGGTGCGTCGAACGTGATGATCGTCCGGCGAAGCGGGGCCAGGCCGATTGGCCGGACGCCCGCCAGCATCGCGACTGCGTCTGCCCAAGAGCCAGCCGCGTTGACCAGGATGGGTGCGGCTAAGCTGTCCCCGCGCTCGGTCGTGACAGTCCAAACTCCTCCCGCACGCTCCACTTTGGTCGCGCGCGCGTCCGTGACGATTTCGCCGCCGTTCTGGCGCAGCGAACGAACGTGCCCCTGCAGAAGCGCATGCGTGTCGAGCCTTATGCCGTTGCGGTCGACCAGCCCCGCGACCGCGCCGCCTTCGCCCGACCGAACGACCGGGCAGAGCTCGCGGATGCCAGCCTCGTCAACGCGCTCCATCTGCGCGAACGACGCGATCGCGGAGTCGAGCTGATCGAGGGCGGCTAGCTCATCCTCGCGGGCATGGATCAGCACCGGCATGCGATGTCCCAGCGGGACGTCGGTGAAATCCGGCGGTGGTGCTTCGAAGAATCCGCGGCTCGCGAGAGTCAGCGCGCGGACGAGCGGATCGCCCAGCGCGTAATGCAGCATCGTCGCGCTTCGGCCTGACGAGTGGTAGCCGACCGCCCCCTCGGCCTCGAGGACGGTGACTTTGGCATGCTTCGAGAGCGTCGAGGCAGCGGAAAGCCCCGCAATCCCCCCTCCGATCACGATGATGTCGCTCGAGTTCAACTCGCCGGGCCCGTGAGCCTTTCGTTCACGACCTTCCCGCCGTGCGTCAGACGGATCGCCTTGACGATCTCGTCATCGTCCGGAAGCACGGGCCTGTTCTGCTCCTTGTCCCAGAAGGCGGACAGGAAATTAAACAGGTTGCGCGCGAACAACGCCGAGGAGTCCGCGGCCAGCGTCCGGGCGAGATTCGATGCGCCGATGATCGTGACGCCGTGCTTCACGACATTCTCGCCAGCAACGCAGCCTTCGACATTGCCGCCGGCATCTGCAGCCAGGTCCACAACCACGCTGCCCGGCCGCATCGTCGCGAGCTGGGCATCGCTGATCAGCCGCGGCGCAGGCCTTCCGGGGATCAGGGCCGTCGTAATGACCATGTCCTGCTTGGCGATATGTCCGGAAACCAGCTCGGCCTGGGCCTTTTGATATTCGTCCGACATCTCGGTCGCGTAGCCGCCGCTGCCCTCGCCCTCGATGCCCGCGACATTCTCGACGAAGATGGGCTTGGCGCCGAGTGACTGGATCTGCTCCTTTGTCGCGGAGCGTACGTCGGTGGCGCTGACCTGAGCGCCAAGGCGGCGAGCGGTTGCAATCGCCTGGAGACCGGCAACGCCCACCCCCATCACGAAGACGCGGGCGGCGCTGACCGTGCCGGCGGCCGTCATCATCATCGGGAATGCGCGACCATAGACCGCTGCCCCTTCGACGACCGCCTTGTAGCCGGCGAGGTTCGACTGCGACGACAGGATGTCCATGGACTGTGCGCGCGTGATGCGCGGCATCCATTCCATCGCCAGCGCCTCGAGCCCCGCCGAGGCGTATCCGTCGATCTTCTCGCGGCGCCGGAACGGGTCCAGAGCACCGACGAGAATTGCACCCGGCTTGGCGCCCTTCAGGCTGCCGGCATCAGGGCCGTCGATGCAGAGGATAAGGTCGGCGCCGTCGAGGGTCTTTGCACGCGGCGACACAGATGCGCCTGCGGCTTCATAGTCCGCATCGGAAACCGACGCCGACTCACCCGATCCGGCCTCGACAGCGACCTCGGCGCCCAACCCAATGAATTTCTTCACGGTTTCCGGCGTTGCGGCGACCCGCGTCTCACCGGGCGCGGTCTCCCTGACGACAGCGATTTTCATCGGCGCCTAGCTGATGATCATGACGACGAGGAACGCGATGACCAGGCAAACAATCGCGCCCCACTTCAGCAGCTTCGTGAAACGCTCATAGTCCTTCACGTGGTGAGCCACTTCCTGCGTCGGCGGATTGTTCAGCAACGGCTCCTCATGCGCCATGTCTTACCCCTCTTCGAATGCAATGTGTTGGAGCCGTCCATAACAAGCAGGTTCGCCGCCCCCAACCCCTGAAGTCTTAAGACGGCATTTACTCCTTTCGTCGTAGGACACGCGCAGGAACTGCGATGCGCGAGCAAGAAACCAAATCCCTCCTGCTGGTCGAAGCCGATCCCGCCGAAAGGCGTCTGGTTTCGGCAGTTGCGGCACGCGCGGGCTGGATCACGGTCGGCGCGGATTGCACGGAGATGGCGGTTAGCCTCCTCCAGGGGCCGCATGGGCGAGAAGTCCAGGCCGCCTTCCTCGCGAACTGGGATGAGGAATCGGGTCCCGCGGCCATTGCCGCACTGAGATCCAGCCGGCCATCCCTGCCCGTCATTGTCGCCGCCAAAGGGGAATCGGTGGCGCAGGCGGTCAACGCGATGCGCGCGGGCGCCACGGATTTCCTGACCCTGCCGGTCGCGCCGGAGCGGCTTGTCGAGGCGCTTGCGGCCAATTCCGACCGCCGCAAGCCCGCCGGCGAAATGATCCCGGTGTCCGAGAAACTTGCTCCGGCGCTGTCGCTCGAGCAGCTGGTAGGCTCCTCTCCGCAGTATCGCGCCGCCCTCGCCGTCGCAGCCAAGGCCGCGCGCAATCGCCTGCCCATCCTGATCGTCGGCGAACCCGGCACGGGCAAGGAGACAGTCGCGCGCGCCATCCATAGCGCAAGCCTCCGTGCCCGCGGTCCACTGGTCATCGTCGATTGCAAGGCCGTTCCCGGCAACGTCGTCGACAGCGAGCTGTTCGGCCACGTGAAGGGTGCCTTCCCCGGCGCCTTCGCGGAGAAGTCGGGCCGGATGCTCGAAGCGGACATGGGCACGCTCGTACTCGACGAGATTTGCGCCTTGCCGCAGTCGACCCAGGAAACGCTGGATCGCGTGCTCGCCACCGGCGAAGTCCGTCCCGTGGGATGCAACGGCAGCTCCTCGATCGATATCCGGCTGATCGCCACGTCCAGCGCTCCGCTGGCCGAAAGCTTCAACCAGATGCTCGGCGAGCGGATCTCCGTCACCGTCGTGAGTCTTCCGCCGCTGCGCGACCGCAGCGCCGATATTCCGAACCTGGCCCGGCACCTCCTTCAGCGCTTTGCCGAACAGGAGCTGATCCCGCCGCTGTCGATCGGCAACGACGCGCTCGCAGTGCTCATGCGCTACGGCTGGCCGGGAAACGTCCGTCAGCTCGCGAGCGTGCTCTTTCGCGCAGGACTCCAATGCGACCGCGGCGGCCTGACGGCCGAAGACTTCCCTCACATTGCGTCGCAGTCCCGCTTTACCGGGCGCAAGAGCGACTTCGCTCCTTCCTTGAGCGCCCAATCCAGCGAAGCGGCGATGAGCGGCACGTCCGGAGTGACCCTGTTCACGAACGAAGGCCATTTGCGCACGCTCGAAGAGATCGAGGCCGACATCATCCGCCTCGCCATCGGTCATTACCGCGGGCGCATGACCGAAGTCGCGCGCCGGCTCGGCATCGGGCGGTCAACGCTTTACCGCAAGCTCAGCGACATCGGCATCGACACAGCCGCCTGAGGCGCTAGCACTCGCCGGGTGCGAGTGTTCCTCTTTCTTGCCCTGTTCCTTGCCGGCTGCGCCAAGAGCGGTGCGACTGCCGAAGCCGCGCAGTCTGCCTGTCGCGTGGAGATATTCGAGGAAAGCCGGTTCACGGTCTGTGATCCCGGAAAGGGCGGTCTCGAGCTGATCGCCGCGGGTCGTGATGAGCCGGCGGTTCGGCGGCTAGCCGACCTGGATGCGAATCTCGGCCCCAAAGCCGGCAAGGTCGCCTTCGCTATGAATGCCGGAATGTACGACGACGAAGGGCGGCCGCTCGGTCTCGCAATCGTCGAAGGACGCCAGAAGCACTCCATCAATCTTCGGAAGGGCGGCGGCAATTTCCACCTAATGCCGAACGGCGTGTTCCAGGTTCGCAGGAACGGTCGTGCCGAGATCGTGACGAGCGACAAATGGCGATCCGCGCCGGACATACGCATCGCAACGCAGTCCGGCCCGATGCTGGTGATCGACGGCAAGCTTCACCCGGCATTCGAGCACGACGGCATGTCGCGGAACATCCGCAACGGCGTGGGAGTGACGGGCGGCAAGGCCCTGTTCGTCATCAGCGACGATCCCGTCTCTTTCGGGAAGTTCGCCCGCTTCTTCCGCGACCGGCTAAAGTCGCGCGATGCGCTATTCTTCGATGGTTCCGTGAGCGCATTATGGGATCCCGCGAACGGAAGACGGGACCTGACCAAGCCGCTGGGGCCGATGGTAGTTGCCTACAAGCCGCGATAAGGCGCGCTGCATGCGCTTCGAAGGCAAAACCATTCTGGTCACGGGGGCAGCGTCCGGAATCGGCAGGGCTACGGCCCAACTGCTGGCGCGCGAGGGTGCAAGGCGGCTCGTGCTGGTCGACATGAATTCGGAGGCGCTGGAAGCGCTTGGCCTGGACTGCGAGGTCGAGCGGTTGGCCGGCGACGTCGCCGACCCTCTCTTCTGGTCCGGCGTGAGGATCGAAGATCTCAACCATGCCGTGATCAATGCGGGTGTGGCCGGAGCCGGCCTCATCACGGACCTCGACTTCGACGAATGGCGGCGCATCCTGTCCGTCAATCTCGATGGCTCCTTCCTGTCCCTGCAGGCGACATTGCGAACGATAAGTGACGGTGGATCGATCGTCACGATTGCGTCCGCCGCCGGACTGAAGCCTGAACCTGGAGTGGCCGCCTATGGAGCCTCCAAAGCCGGGCTAATCCAGCTTACGCGCGTGGCGGCGAAAGAGTCCGCGGCCCGGAAGATAAGGGTCAATGCGATCGCACCGGGCGGCGTCGAAACACCGGTCTGGGATGCCGTGCCGATGTTCGCAGACCGTGCACGCGAAATCGGGCGGGATGCCGCTTTTGCGGAGCTGGCAGCGATGGCGACACCGCTCGGGCGTTATGCGACCCCGGAGGAGGTCGCGGAGCAGATCGCATTCCTTCTGTCGGATCGGGCCGCGACGATCACCGGCTCGGTGCTCGTCAGCGATGGCGGATACACGCTCTAGCCGAGACGAGGCGTAAGCGCCTGGTCGCGAAGTCCTCGCCAGATCCTGAGCGCCTGCACGGTCTCCGGCACATCATGGACGCGGACGATCTGGGCGCCCTGCTCCACTGCCTTGAGCGCGAAAGCGATGCTGCCCCCGAGGCGCCGATCAGCCGGCGCTTCGTTCGATAGCGCGCCGATCGTGCGCTTTCGGCTCGCCCCGACAACGATCGGACAACCTAGCGAATGGAAAAGAGCGAGCCCGTTCATCAGCTCGAGATTGTGGGCGACGGTCTTTCCGAAACCGAAGCCGGGATCGATCAGGATTCGTGACCGGTCGATTCCTGCGGCCACGGCAGCGGCGATGCGCTCCTCTAGCCAAGCATAAATCTCGACCAGCACATCGTCGTAGCGCGGGTCCTGCTGCATGGTCTCGGGACTTCCGAGATGATGCATCAGGATCACCGGCGCGCTGGAGGCAGCGACGACCTCCGCCGCGCGCGGATCGAAGGTCAGTCCGGACACATCGTTCACAAGCCGCGCGCCGGCCTGGAGAGCGGCGGTCATCACCTCGCTCTTGCGCGTATCGATGGAGACGGCCGAGCCGCCCGCAGCGAGGCGCTCTACAACGGGCCGCACGCGCTCGATTTCGTCTTGGGCCCAGACGGCTTGAGCGCCCGGACGGGTGGATTCGCCGCCGACGTCAAGGATCGCGGCCCCTTCGCTGGCCATCTGCACCCCCGCTTCGACGGCCGAGCCCGCGTCGGCGAACTGGCCGCCGTCGGAAAAGCTATCGGGCGTAACGTTGAGGATGCCCATGACCTGCGGCTGGTCGAGCCGGACCGTGCGATCGCCCAACTGCAGTGGCTGCCGGGGCGCGGTGAGCGCCGCCCATTGGGTCGCGGTATCCCCGTCGAGGCGTCCTTCAATCCCTTCCACGGGGAGCAACTCGGCCGAGACGCGCCGCCCTCCCTCGACGCGGAGCAACTCGACGCTCGCGAAGAAGTTCAGACCGCCGGCAAGCCTGGCGACCTTACCGTCATGGCCGAACGGGGCATCGACGAAACCGGTTGGGCGGATAAGAGTGCGTGCGGCCATCCGCCGCTAGTGTCGGGCCGCGAGCGGATGTTCAAGTCCATCCGCCGTCACTGAACTAGCGGGTCTTGCCGGTCAGGGCCCGGAAGAGCGCCTTGAAGCCACTTCGCTTGCGATTGGCGCGGCGCGCCGCTTCTTTTGAGATCGCCGGAAGGTCGAGGTCCGTGCCAAGCGTCCGGTACGCGCCCTTTGGGCATGCGATGACGAAGAAGCCTTTGCGGACCTGTTGAACGTGGAGGATGTCGAAATGGGGCTCGAACCGAGACAGCCACCAGCTTGTGCTTTCCTGGATCAGATGGGCGTTGCGCCCGTCCGTCAGCACCTTCTTCGCCGGGCCGGTGTGGACCGTGAGGAATGCCAGCCGCTGCGAGATGGAAGATATCTCGGACAATACGGCGTCCAGCGACGCCGGCTCGATATGCTCCAGCACGTCGATGCAGGTCACGAGATCCGCCGACCGCGGGGTGCCATATTCTGGAAAAGCCGGATCGTAAGGCTGATACCGAACCTTTCCGCCATCGCGCAGGTGCAGCGCCTTCTTCAGGTTGCACTTGCCAGCGCCATAGTCGGACAGGCTCTCGCACTTTCCGAGCCGCAGGAGCGACCGGACGATTGGGGCGAACGACAGGGACGCGACGCCGTATTTCGGGTTTTGGTGAAGCTTCTGCTGCTCCACCAAATAGGAGTCAGAGATCGTCGCCGCGGTCATCGTCAAAAGGCCTCCCCGCCTCGTTGCGTCCTTTAAACGCAGCGCGGCGGTGGGTCCATCGGCTTAGTCCATTGCCACCTGTGGCGGCCTGCCCGACTGCTGGCCGCGACGCATCAGAAGAAGCAGCGGCAGGACTGCGAAGGTCACGAGCATCATCAGCTTGAAGTCATCGAGATAGGCGATGAACAGAGCCTGCCGAGTCACTTCGGCGTTGATGACCGCCAAGGCCGTAGAACCCTGCGGTGCGATCGTCTGAAGAAGTGTCGGATCGACGGTCGGAATCGTCTGCTCGGTGATCGAGCTCGCCATGTCCGCGTGCGCGACCTGGGTCATCCGGACGAGCTGGGCGCTGACGATCGAAATTCCGACCGAGCCGCCGATGTTACGCGAAAGGTTCAGGAGCGCGGCAGCGGTCGTCCGCATCTTCGGGGCCAGGGTTTCGAAGGCCAGGCTCTGCAGCGGCACGAAGATCAGGCCAAGGCCGAGGCCCTGCACCACGCCGCTCATGATCACCGGCCTCGACGGCTGGTCGAGTGCGAAGCCGGTCATCATCCAGAGGGAGATACCCATCAGGGCGACGCCGATTCCTACCAGCAGCCGGGCATCCATTTTGCCGGTCAGCCGTCCGGCGAGGAGCATGGAAATCAGGGTTCCGACGCCGCGTGGCGCGGTCAGGAATCCCGATTGAAGCACGGAATAGCCGTAGAGGTTCTGGAGGAGTGGCGGCAGCAGCGCGAGACCGGCGAGCAGGAGCACGCCCGTCACAGCCATGAACAATAGCCCGGTCGAGAAGTTTCGGTCGGCAAACATCGACCGTTCGAACAAGGGATTCTTCGCCGTCGCGATATGAACGACGAACATCCACGCAGCGGCAATCGCAAGGCCGGCCTCGATGATGATTTCCGCGCTCTCGAACCAGTCCTTCTGCTGCCCGCGATCAAGGAACATCTGGAGCGCACCGAGCGCGATCGCGAGCAATGCAAAGCCGAGGATGTCGAAGCTGCGCCTGTGCTTCTCTACCTTGGGCATGAAGCGAAGCATGACGAAGGTACAGATCACGCCGACGGGCAGGTTGACGAGAAAGACCCAGCGCCAGTTGTAATTGTCGGTCAGCCAGCCGCCGAGCACCGGGCCCAGGATCGGGCCGATCATCACTCCGCCTCCGAACAATGCCATTGCCTGTCCGTGCTTTTCGCGCGGGTTGATGTCGAACAGGGTCGCCTGCGCGAGAGGGACGATGAAAGCGCCGCTCACGCCCTGGAGCGCGCGGAACAATACCATCTCGGTCAGCGACACCGCCGAAGCGCAGAGGACCGATGCGATCGTGAAGCCCACGACGCTGATGAGGAGCAGCCGCTTGCGGCCAACCCGGTCGGCGAGCCAGCCGCTGATCGGCAAGGCAATGGCCGACGCGACGATGTAGCTGGTCAACACCCAGTTGATGCTTTCCTGCGTCGCGCTGAGGCTCGCCTGCATGTGCGGAAGGGCGACGTTCGCGATCGTCGTGTCGAGCACCTGCAGCAGCACGGCCATCATCACGCCGATGGTGACGATGACCCGCTGCCCCGTCGGAAGCGGGTGTGACGCTACATGTGCCGGTGTGTCGGCCATTTTACTTGTCGAGGTAGACCGTCACCGTGGAGGACAGGCCGGCTATCAGCGGCTTGCCCGGATTGCCGTCGAAGGCAACGCGAACGGGCACGCGCTGAGTGACCTTCACCCAATTGCCGTTGGCATTCTGGGCCGGGATGATCGCGAATTCGCTTCCGGTGCCTGCGCCGACGCTCTGGATGTGAGCCTTGAAGTCCACGCCGGGATAGGCGTCGATCTCGATCTTTGCGCGCTGGCCCGGGATCATCTTGCCGACGTCCTTTTCCTTGAAGTTCGCCTCCACCCAGGCCGTCTTGTCATGGACGAGCGACAGCATGCCGACGCCCTGGACGGCCATCTGGCCAACCTGCAGACGGTCCGAATTGGCAATCGTGCCGTCCATCGGTGCGCGGACTTCCGTCCGGGACAAGTCGAGCCGTGCCTTGTCGACGGCGGCCTGCGCCTGCGCGATCGAGGGCTGCTCGCCCGGCGCGATCGCGGCATGGGCGTTAGCCGCGCGCGCCCTGGCGTCAGCGAGAGTAGTCTCAGCCGTACGGACTTCGTTGAGCGCGTCTTCATAGTCGGCGCGGGTCGTGAAACCGCGCTTCAGGAGCGCGGCCTGACGCGAGAGCGCGTTGCGCTTGATCTGGAGATTTGCGCCCGCACCGGTGATGTCGGCGCCGGTGCCTGCGGCCTGTGTGCGAAGCTGGGAGGTCTGCAGATGCGCCGCGGCAAGCTGTGCCTCTGCCTGTTCCAGCGCGACGCGGAACGGCGCCGGATCGATGCGGAACAGCACGTCACCGCGCTTCACCTTGTCGCCATTCTTGACGTTGACGCCGATGACCGGGCCGTTCACCTGAGCGCTCACCGAGACGATGTCCTGCTTCACGGAAGCATTGTCGGTGGACACGGTGCCGCCGCTGGAAACCCAATAATAGATGCCGCCGAGCAGAAGCAGCGCCGGCACAAGCAGCATCAGCACCGGACGAACCCAGCGCTTCTTTTCTTTCCGAGGTTCTCCAACGGCGTCCGCCGCAACGGTGGCGGTCTGCTCGTCGACAGCGGTTGGCTCGCCGCTAATCTTTTCCTGCTTCATCTCGTTCATGCCTCGGCTGCTTTCCTGCCGCGGTGCACCGCGGCCACATTTTCACGAACTCGCGCGAGGACGCCGCGCACCTGGTCGAGTTCTGACCGGTCGATGTCTGCAAACGCCTCACCGACGAGCTCGCTGCCCAGAGACTTCAGCCGCTCGACGAGCGGCTCCGCCTTGTCGGTAACCTGAAGGCGCCAGGCCCGGCGGTCTTCGGGGTCGCGCTGGCGTTCCACGAGCTCCGCTTCCTCGAGACGGTCGACGATCCGGCAAAGCGTGATCGGCTCTACATCGAGCATGTCCGCGAGTTCGACCTGCCTCAGCCCCGGATACCGGGTCAGGCGGAACAGGACTTTCCATTGCGCGCGAGTGACGCCGAGCGCAGACGCACGGCGATCGAACGCCTTTCGCAGCGCATGCGCCGTCTCCGCAATTTCGAAGGGCAAGTCTTCCATAGCCCGCATATAATGAGTGTGCTTACTATTTCAACGGAATTGGGTGAAACCGGTTCCAGGAACGGGAGAATGAATTCCGCCGCGTCCGGGGCACTGCTCGTCACAACGGACGGGCCGGTCGCTGGAATTCGCTACCGCTCCGTGCTCTTTCGAAATCGTAATGGGCTGGGGGGTCCAGAGTGTATTATCGACTGTATCTCATGCGCGGAGATCGCTTCCGCGACGCGATTGAAATTCATGCCGCCGACGATGTGTCGGCGATGGAGCAGGCCGAGCAGCGCAAGGAAGCCATGCCCGCCGAGCTCTGGTGCCGCGGCCGCCGCGTAGCGACCTTGCTTGGAGCATCCTCGGCTTAAGTCGGCTGGCCGACAATCAATCCACATCCGAAACAGTCGGCACTACGACCTGAGTGCTTCGTTACTAATTGAGGTTAGTTGCGGAGCACCGATCTGGCCCAGGAACGAATCGTAGCCGTAGGATTGTTGACACAGCGCGAAGTGGAGCTGCTGGGTCACGGCTTCTCGCGCCTCTGGCCGGTGGACGAAACGCCTTGCTTCACTGAGCTGATCAAGGCCATCGATGACGCCGACGAGCAACTCCACCAGGAACATCGGCAGAAGATGGAGCAGCCCGTTACGGGCGGCGACTCCTACTAATAAGCTCGCCGCTGCGCCGCGATCAGCATCCGAAGCAGCATCGCCACCGGACGTGGCACTCCGACCTTCCCCTCAAGCCACAAGCTGACTGCCGAGCGTGACACCCCGATCGCGTTGGCGAGGTCGTTCTGCGTCCGGTAGCCCAGCGTCCGCATCGCGCTCCGAAGCTCGTCGGGCGACATGGACGCAAGCATTTCCTTGTTGGGCGGGTCGCCGGTCATCGACCGGCCCTGTAGCGGCACAGGAGCACGTGCGAATAGGGTCTCAGATGGCGTCGGCGCCACGATCGCCCGTCCGGATGCGCACCGCCTGCTCGATATCCATGACGAAGATCTTGCCGTCGCCGATCCGTCCGGTCCGCGCGGACTCGGCAATCGCCTCCACCACATTGTCGACGAGGCTGTCCTCGACCACGACCTCGATCTTCACCTTGGGAAGGAAGTCGATGACATATTCGGCGCCGCGGTAGAGCTCGGTATGGCCCTTCTGCCGGCCGAAGCCCTTGACCTCGGTGACGGTGATGCCGGACACGCCCGCGTCGTGAAGGGCGTCCTTCACGTCGTCCAGTTTGAACGGCTTGATTATGGCCTCGACTTTTTTCACCGAGCCTCCGCAGCAGCGTGTTGAAACATCCATGCCCAATCAGGGCCGCATTTGGAAGGCAGTGGGCGCGCGAATTCGATTGAGAGACTTAAATGAAAGCCATCATCCTCTCCGCCGGCCAGGGCTCGCGCCTCGGCCATCTGGTCGACGACCGGCCCAAGTGCCTGATCGAGTTCAGCGGCCGGACCCTGCTCGACCGCCAGCTCGACACGCTGGAAGCGAACGGAGTGCACGAGGTCGTGGTCGTCACCGGCTTCCATGACGAGCTGGTCAACCAGGCGATTGCGCGGCGGACCGGCGGACCGGCGGTACGGACGATCTTCAACCCTTTCTACAAGGTCGCCGACAATACCGGCTCGCTATTCATGGCGCGCGAGGAGCTTAGCGGCGATTGCCTGGTATGGAACGGCGACACTTTGGTCTCGAAGGCCCTGATGGCGAAGGTCGTCGGAAACAACCGGTCGGGCATTTGCGTCACCATCGACCGCAAGGATGGCTACGACGAGGACGACATGAAGGTCGTCGCTGCCGACGACGGGCGCCTGCGCGCGATCGGCAAGAGGATCAGCGAAGGCGTGAATGCCGAGTCCATCGGCCTGCTGGCCTTCCGTTCAGGCGGCGCCGAGCAATTTCGTGAGGCCATCGAACAGGCGATGCGCACCAGCGAGGGAACCACGATCTGGTACCTTCGCGTGATCCATCACCTCGCCCAGAACGGCGACGTGTGGACGCTCGACATCAACGGCGCGGAATGGGGCGAAGTCGACTTCCCGCCCGACGTCGAGGCAGCGCAGCAGCTGACGTCACGATGGGACGCAGCAGCCGAAGCAGTCGCGGCGTAGAAAACGGCCTTTCCGGGTAGCGAACCATAGGCGGAATCCCGAACCGGTTAGACAGAGCTAATCTAGCAGTACTGTCCGCGCTGCCGACAAATGTGTCCTGCTGATTGGAACTGCTGTGTCATCAACCAGCCGAGCAATTGCTCGTCCGGGCGTTCTTTCCAGCGTGCGAACACCGTCTTTGGCCACCCACCAGCTACGGTGCACGCGAAGACCCAGCCGGGAATCGATGAGCGCCGCCGCGTCCGCCAACCGCATCAAGATCAGAGCCGAACCGTGGAGAGTGTGCACGCGCACGTAATGATCCTCGGCTTCAAGTGCGAGTATGTCCCGGCGCAAGGCCGCCGGCAGCTTCGACATGAACTCGGGCGGGTATTCGGGAGCGGCGGCTGGCTGTTCCACGGATGCTGCCACAGTCATCTGGTCGTCCGGAGATATGATGCGGGCAATCAGCAGCTGGACCAGTGCCACGTACGGGAACAATCCCAGCAGTTGCACGAGACTGAACGTCCTACCTGGTCGGACCACTCCCATGGCCCACGCCACAAAGAACGTCATGGGCACCGCGGATGCGGCTGCTACCGCGACGATCCGTGTTGCCGTTCTTCTGCCCGGCGAAGTGGCTGGGAGAAGCCGATCGGCTGCAGCAGCGGCTGCGTAACCGGCGAGCGCAACGACCATCCAGAATGCATATTTCACCGCCGGCGCGTAGGCCGTTTGCGATCCGAACGGACCCATCACGCCAAGCAGCGCGCCGATCGCGACGGCGCTTATCAGTCCCCGCCACTTCGCCATTTGCCGCCATTCACGCTTCGCCAACTGCATCCGCCCACCGCTCACGAATTACCGAAGGCTATTCACGACTTTCCCCGTTGTCGACCGGCATCGCGACCAGCCAACCCGCCGGCACAAACGTCAAATGGAGAAAGCAATGAATCGGATTATCGTCGGCATGGCATTGGCATCTGCAGCTGTTCCGGCCGCGGCAAGCGAGGCCGTAAACATGCGTTTTGAGTGCCCCGCGGCGACCGCAAAGCCAAGTCAGCCGCCTGAGCTCTCGGGTCAGTGGGACATGGTCATGGATGTGGGAGGCATTCCGAGCTTCGGTCTCCTCTCTCTCGGGGTGTCCGATAAACGGCTGGCGGGATCGATCGCGCTCAACGCCGGCGTGGCGGTGGTTCGTAGCCTGACGTCCGATGGCAGGACCGTGGCGATGATCGTGTCGACGGGCGAGGGAGACGTTCGCTTCGACGGCTCACTCGCATCCGATGGCAGGCGGTTGTGCGGCATCGTGAGCTACCATGGCGGTCAGAAGCTCGAGATGATCGCGCAAAAAAGACCGGACCGGGGAAGCCGGCGCAGCGAGTAGCCGAGCGGTAAGCATCCGTTGCTAACAGGTTCGCTTACGTCCGCTTTGGGTCGAAAGCAGACAATAGGATGCTTCCTAAGGGGTAGGCGGCAGGAACCTGCTCGCTACGTCTCTGGCAAGGCGCGCCGGTCGCTGCGTGACTGCGTCGAGGCAGCACCAGCAGCTTTTCACTTCGCTCAGCACGTCCTGGCCGCGGCGGACGATGGTGGTGAAATAGGCGCGTGCGCCTTCCATCTTCTCGGCGATCACCTCGGCGACGACATTGTCCTGGAGGAAGGTCGGCTTGCGGTAGGAAATCTCGTGCTTGAGCGCGACCCACAGGTGCCGCGCCACCGCGTCCGGCGGAGCGACGCTCTGCCAATAGTCGATTACGGCGTCCTGCACCCACTTCAGGTACACGCTGTTGTTAACATGACCCATGTGGTCGATGTCGGAAGGGTCGATCGCCACGGCGTGGCTGAACTTTTTGGGCAGGGCTGAATCCATTCGGACGCAAGCTCTCATCAACTGACAACAGTGTCAATAAGCGATGGAGGCGTCTGCCTTAGCTGTACGGCGGATTGTCGAGTCCGGCCGGGCTCTTGGTGAAAATCTCGTGCCCCGTCTCGGTGATTCCGATCGAATGCTCGAACTGCGCCGACAGCGAGCGGTCGCGCGTGACAGCCGTCCAGCCATCGTCGAGCAGCTTCACGTCAGGGCGGCCGATGTTGATCATCGGCTCGACCGTGAAGAACATGCCGGGGCGAAGCTCTGGACCGGTGCCGGGCCGGCCTGCGTGGACGACTTCCGGGCTGTCGTGGAAGAGCCTCCCTACCCCGTGCCCGCAGAAGTCACGGACGACGGTGTAGCGGCGCGCCTCGGCATGGCGCTGGATCGCGGCGGCGATGTCGCCGAGCCGATTGCCCGGCTTCGCCTGCTCCAGACCGACCATCAGGCATTCGTAGGTTACGTCGACCAGCTTGCGCGCCTTCAACGGAACGTCGCCGACCAGGAACATGCGGCTGGTGTCGCCGTGCCAGCCGTCGACGATCGGCGTCACGTCGATGTTGATGATGTCGCCGTCCTTGAGCGTCCGGTCGCCGGGAATTCCGTGGCAGACGACGTGATTGACCGAGGTGCAGCAGCTCTTCGTGTAGCCTCGATAGCCGAGCGTCGCCGGAATGCCTCCCTCGCGAAGCATATGCTCGCGGGCGATGTCGTCGAGCTCGCCGGTCGTCACGCCTGGCACGACGTGCGGAACGAGCGCATCGAGAATCTCGGCGGCAAGGCGCCCCGCCCTGCGCATGCCTTCGAACCCTTCCGGTCCGTGCAGCTTGATCACGCCGTTGCGGGCTTCGACCCGGTCCTCGGCTCCTACGGTGATATATTCGGTCATCGCTCGCAACATAGGCGCGCCGGCCGGATTTTGCACCCACATGAGAACGCGTATGGGTCAGAAATGGGAAACAACAGGATCTGGACCGCTGCGCTTTTGGTCATCGGCGACGAGATCCTGTCTGGCAGGACGCAGGACAAGAATATCGCCCAGGTCGCGACCTGGCTGAACCGCCAGGGAATCCGCCTGGAAGAGGTCCGCGTCGTTCCGGACGTCGGCGCGCGCATCGCGGGCGCAGTGAACGAGCTTCGACGGACCTATGACTATGTGCTGACGACCGGCGGCATTGGACCGACCCACGACGACATTACGGTGGACTCGATTGCGGCCGCCTTCGAAGTCCCGGTCATCGTCCATCCCGAAGCGCGCCGCATCCTGGAGGACTATTATGCGACCCGCGGAGGCGTCACCGATGCCCGGCTCCGCATGGCGAGAGTGCCCGAAGGCGCGGAGCTGCTTCCCAATCCCACGTCGGGAGCGCCGGGCGTGCGAATGGACAACGTCTTCATCCTCGCCGGCGTACCGAGCATCGCCGCCGCCATGATGGAGGCGCTCGACGGAAAGCTCGAAGGCGGACGGCCGATGGTGTCCGCCACCGTCGGAGCCTATGCGGCGGAAAGCGAAGTCGCCGACCTGTTGCGAGAAGCGGAGGCCGCGAACGATGGCGTCGCGATCGGCAGCTATCCCTTCTTCAAGGACGGCAGGTACGGTGCGAACTTCGTCGTGCGTTCGGACGACGGGAGCCTGGTCGAGCGCACCGCCAAGGACCTTGAGCGGCGTCTTTCCGAAGCAGGGATCGAGCCTTTTTCAGGTGGCATTTAGGCGCGGTCGTGACATGCCCCCGGCATGTCACTGATCGGCTGTCGCCGCTTCACTGCGTTCGCGCGCGCCATCATGCTCGACCATCCCCCGGATGGTCTGCGCGTGGAGCGGGTAACGGGAATCGAACCCGTGCGTTCAGCTTGGGAAGCTGACAGGCTACCATTACATCATACCCGCATCGCAGCGGCTCCGAATTAGGTCTTGCCTCCCCCACCGTCAACGCGCTCTACAGCCGGAGTGGCGGGGGAAAGCGAACATCATCCGGTAAGGATCGAAGCCGAGGCGCTGGGCGGGCGGCGCCTGCGCTACTTCGACTTCGTCATGGTGGCGTTCGTCACCATCCTGCTGCTTTCCAACGTCCTCGGCGCGGGCAAGGTCGCGGTCATCCATTTGCCCGTCATCGGCGACTGGCCGTTCGGAGCAGGCATCCTCTTCTTCCCCTTGTCCTACGTGATCGGCGACGTGCTTACCGAGGTCTACGGTTACGCCCGCGCGCGCCGCTGCATCTGGGCCGGGACGGCGGCGCTTCTCTTCATGGCGTTCATGGCGATGGTCGTGGTCGCGCTCCCGCCAGCGCCCGACTGGACCGGTCAGGCGGCCTATGAGCAGGTTTTCGGCCAGGTGCCGCGCATCGTCTTCGCGTCGATCCTGGCATTCTGGGCCGGCGAGTTCGCGAACAGCCTGGTTCTGGCCAAGATGAAGATCTGGACCGAAGGCAGGCATTTGTGGACCCGGACGATCGGAAGCACGGTCATCGGCCAGGGCGTGGACAGCCTGATCTTCTACCCGCTCGCATTCTGGGGCGCGGTCGGCTGGACCAACGACCTGGTGATCAAGGTGCTAGTTACCCAATGGGTGCTGAAGGTAAGTTGGGAAGCGCTCCTGACGCCCGTGACCTACGCGGTCGTCGGCTTCCTGAAGGGCCGCGAGGGTGTCGATGTCTACGACGAGCGGACCGATTTCAGTCCGTTTCACGCCAAGATTTAACATTTGTTAACGAGTAAATAGCCTGTATTTGACGCGTACCTCCTGAGGGGTCGATGCGTGGACAAGGATATCGAGAGCGGGCCCGGACCTGAGGGTCCGCGGGAAAGGCAAAGCAACCGAGTCAGCCTGCAGGCCGAAGTGAAGCTTCGCCGCAGCGGACACCACCATTTCCTCGTCAACGTCCACGACATCTCGCCCGAAGGCTGCAAGCTGGAATTCGTCGAGCGCCCGCGCCTCGAGGAGACCGTGTGGGTGAAGTTCGACGGGCTCGATGCGATTGAATCGAACGTATGCTGGGTCAAGGGATCGGACGTCGGAATTTCCTTCGCTAACCCGATCTACCCGGCCGTGTTCGACGGTCTCGTGCGCCGCCTGGGAGGGCGCTGAACTCCCCTTTTGGGACAGACCTGGTCGTTACGGAACGGCATCGAACTCTAACGGTTCGATACGATGCCCGCGTTCATAAATCCCCCGTGAGCGTGGGGGCATGTCGGCGGTTCGGGACGCGCACCGGCCAATCCCGAACCGCCATTCTTTCGCTCATTTCTGGGCCGAGCGAGCGCTCTCACATAGGTTAGCCTCACCCTAAGCGATGACGCGCTACGGCTGTTTCCGGTTCGTGGCCTTGTTGCGTGATTGGCCGCGGATCGAGATCCGCCAGCGCGCCAAGCGACGCGGTGCTGGCGGATCTCACACTTGCCTGCTGGACAGCCCCGTTAAATTGTAATTTACTCGCAAGGAGAGTCGGCGGCGCGGCTCGGCAAGACTGCCTGCCGCTCTCACCCTTGCTTGTCACAAGGACTGAAACGGCCCGGATCGATGCAAACCGATCCGGGCCGTTTCTTCATCGGTCTCAGTGCGGCGTGTGATGCGGATCGATCGTGTCGTGAGGATCTGTTGTGTGATGCAGGTCCGTCGGATGATGCGGATCGCTCGTATCATGTGGGTCGTGAGGATCCGTCGTGTGGTGCGGGTCCGTGGGATGGTGCGGATCGCTCGTATCATGCGGATCATGCGTCGGATGGACCGGATGAGTGGGGTGCTCATCCTGCCTGATCCTCGTGCCGACACGGGAAGACTCGAACCGGTCGAAGCGCGCCTTGTCCTGACGCATGTCCGTGGTGTCCGAACGCCTGTCGAAGCCCTGTTGAATCGGACGCGAGTCCGAATCCTGACCGCGCTGCATCGCCACTGCTGTGGCGGGGACCGCTATCGCCGCCACGGCACAAGTTCCCAAGAAGAATGTGAATAAACGCATGGCTACCTCCTCTCCTAAAAAGGGGGGGCGCCCGGGCGACGCGGGAGCCCGCAAGTCGCTGTTAAGTTCTTATTTACCACAAAACTGACTACGGATAAATAAATACATCAAGATCGGCGGCGCCGAAGCGACTCGCCCTCGTGAAAAGTTCACACGCCCGCTGACTCTTCGCGTCGCTTGGGGAATCGCTGTGGGCAGGCCGCTTTTCGCGGCGAATCACAATTCAGAAGAGGTCATGATGGCAACCGACGCGGGCAGCATTCTTTCGCGCATCAAGGACGAGGAGATCGATTGGGTCGACCTCCGCTTTACCGATCCCAAGGGCAAGTGGCAGCATTTGACCATGGCATCGGGCCTGATCGACGAGGACCAGCTGACCGACGGCTTCATGTTCGACGGAAGCTCGATCGCCGGCTGGAAGGCCATCAACGAGTCCGACATGATCCTGAAGCCCGACCTCGCTGCTGCGTACGTCGATCCGTTCAGCGCAACGCCGATGCTCGTCCTGTTCTGCAATGTCGTCGAGCCCTCGACCGGCGAGCTTTACGGTCGCGATCCACGGTCAACCGCGACGCGAGCCGAAGCCTATCTCAAGCAGACCGGCATCGCCGACACCGTCTACGTCGGACCGGAAGCCGAGTTCTTCATGTTCGACGACGTGCGGTTCGAGGACGGCTACAGCGCCTCGTCCTACCGCATCGACGACATCGAGTTGCCGACTAACACGGGACGTGAATATGAGGGCGGCAACCTCGCCCACCGTCCGCGCGCGAAGGGCGGCTATTTCCCGGTCGCGCCCGTCGACAGCGCCCAGGACATCCGCGCCGAGATGCTCTCGACGATGATCGAGATGGGCCTGCCCTGCGACAAGCATCACCACGAAGTCGCCGCCGCCCAGCACGAGCTTGGCCTGACCTATGGCGAGCTCGTCACGACCGCCGACCGCATGCAGATCTACAAATATGTCGTGCACATGGTCGCCCATGCCTACGGCAAGACGGCGACGTTCATGCCCAAGCCGATCGCGCAGGATAACGGCTCGGGCATGCATACCCACATGTCGCTGTGGAAGGGCGGCAAGCCGCTGTTCGCGGGCAACGGTTACGCGGGCCTCAGCGAGACGGCGCTCTACTTCATCGGCGGCGTCATCAAGCATGCTCGCGCGCTGAACGCGTTCACCAACCCGACGACCAACAGCTACAAGCGACTGGTCCCGGGCTTCGAGGCGCCGGTGCTCCTCGCTTACTCGAGCCGCAACCGCTCCGCTTCGTGCCGTATTCCGTACGGCGCGGGCGAGAAGGCGAAGCGTGTCGAGTTCCGCTTCCCGGACGCGTTGGCGAACCCGTACCTTGCCTATGCGGCGCTCCTGATGGCCGGCCTCGACGGCATCCAGAATCGAATCCATCCGGGCGATCCGATGGACAAGAATTTGTACGACCTGCCGCCGCAGGAGCTGGTCAACGTTCCGACCGTCTGCGGCTCCCTCCGCGAAGCGCTGGTGAATCTGCAGAACGACCGCGCATTCCTGACCCGCGGCGACGTCTTCAGCGACGATCAGATCGACGCCTACATCGAACTCAAGTGGGAAGAAGTGATGCGTTGGGAGACCACGCCGAGCCCCGTCGAGTTTGACATGTATTATTCGTCATAAGGCTCACTTCTTATTAACCGAGATTAGCTATTCGTGGCCTCATGGGTGTCGAGGCTACGCGTAACAGCTTCAGGGCGGCGGTCCTTCACGGGATCAAACCAGCGCTTGTCGTGACCGACAAGAATCCGCTTCGCGAAGGCGAGGCCGATTCACTCGACGGCGTAAAGGTTCCGCGCTCCGAACCGCGCAAGAGCAATCACCGCGGAGGCGATCGCCATCGCCTCAGCGGCGAGACGGCCACTGTCGTTTACGAGGAGCGATCCCACGAAGTTGAGGTCGTGAATCTGTCACGCGGCGGCGCAATGATCCGCTGCGACTTCGCGCCGCGGCTGTGGGACATTGTAGAACTGCAGCTTGGCGAAGGTCCCGGTCTCCAGGGGGCCGTTCGCTGGATCAAGGGTGACTCGGTCGGCCTTGAATTCGCTCACGAAACCAGGATCGAATGCGACCGGGAGCAGCGCGCCGAACTCCTTCTCGCGGTCATCCAGCGCAGCTTTCCCGATGAAGTCCGTCTCGAAGATCTGCACCCGGAGGAAGAGCGCGAGGAACTCGAGGAAGAGCTCGGCAAGCGCGATGAGAAGCGCCATCCGCTGATCTGGAAGGGCGAGATCCACTACGCGCACGACAGCAACCCGGTGCGCCTCCGCAATATCTCCGCCGGCGGTGCGCTAGTCGACGTCGCCGTCGACTATCCGCTGGGTGCCGAGGTCATGCTCGATCTTGGCGATGCCGGTCAGCATTTCACGACCGTCCAGTGGGTCTGCGGCGACCAGGCTGGGCTTCGTTTCGTCAGCCCGTTTGACATCGCCTGCCTTGCGAACGCACGCCCGGATGTGATGCCGCACAGCTGGAACGTCCCCGCCTTCCTCAATCCGGACGACGAAGAACTCGATTCTCCGTGGAGCTCGCACTGGAGCCGGAGCTCGATCGAGGAGATCCGCGGCGACCTCGAGGGTTACCTCAAGCGCTAGTCGCGAACGTAGATTACGCCGACCTCATTCTGGTGAACCCGCCTCCAGCCTGGTGAGCGGTCAATAAGAGCAACAAGCTTTTTGTAGCGGCGCGGCAGGATCGCCCATCGGATACCCCATCTCCGAACGGCCTCTTCGAACTTCGCGGCATCGCCATCCGTGATGCGCTTGTACCCGATGACGAGCTCGTCGCCGTACATGTCCCCGCGCCCGTCGACGTAGGTCCGGATGCCGGACAGGATCAGCGGCCCGCCCATCACATAGCCGTTCAGCACCGGTTGCGACCGCAAATCAGGCGGTACCGCCGCGATCAGCTTCCAGGGATTTGCCTCATTTTCCGGAGGCGACATTGGCATGACCAGCCGGACGGCAGTCAAAGCCGCCGCTGCCGCGCCGACTAGCCACCAGATCTTCTTTTCAGCCTTTTCGCGCGTGGAGCCTCTGGCGAAGGCCTCAGGCAGGATGATTGCGGAGACGATTGCCAGGACGGCTTGATGCCTCACCTGAAGCAGCGCGAACGCAATCAGGACGCCCAAAAGCAGCCACCGCACCGGGTGCATTCTCGGCCGTTTCAGCCAGATCAGCGCCAGCATTCCGGCAAGGACGACGAAGAAGAACGGTGTGACGGAAGGCTTCGACGGCTTCCACTCGTCGACGAGAGGAAGCATCGACAGATTTGCGATTTTCAGCGGGTGGAAAACCCCTTCCAGGCCGTTCGCGTTGACGAAGACGGCGATCCCGCAGGCGACGCCGAACAGTCCCCACTGACGCAGAGCGCGCGCCCGATCCCCGGACGCAAGCAAGGCTTCCAAACCGAAAGCCGCTGCTACGAACAGACCGATCACGAAGCTTCCGTGGAGGTTGGTCCAAACCACCATCAGCAATGCGGCAGCGAGTGGAGGCGCGCGGTCCTTTTGCCGGGCGTGGACCATCAAGCCCGTCCAGAATGCCAGTAGCGGCCAGGCAAGCAGATGCGGCCGCGCGAGCATCATCGGGATCAGCACGACGTCCATCGCAATGATCGCGGCCAGCGCCAAAACTGGTCGAACGAAACGCGTGGCGTTGGAGACGACTACAACGTGCAGGGCGATCAGGGCGGCGGTCGCCAAAGCGCTGATGCCGCTATAGCCCGCTAACCGGTACGTAGCGGCCATGATCGTTTCGGAGAGCCATTCGATCGGGACCCAGGGCTTGCCGGCCCAGGTGAAAGAGAACGGGTCCGTCCGCGGGATCTGGCCGTGAGCCAGGATCCACTGCCCGGTGGCTATGTGCCAGCTAACGTCGCCGTCGTTGAAGATCGCCTTCGAGCTGCCCAGTGCGGCCGGAATGAGAAGAGCTGCAGTGAGAACGATCAGATAATATTTGGCGCGCTCGTCGAACCGGCCGGCTTGCGTCATCAGTCCTCCAAAATCAGGCTCTTCGTTTTCGTTTCCGGCAGCATCAAAAAGCCGATCGCGGCCATCCCGATGACCGCAGACAGATACCAGTAAAACCCGCTTTCCATCCCGGCCTGCTTGAACCAGAGCGCGACATATTCCGCCGTGCCGCCGAACAAGGTGTTGCCGACCGCGTAGGGCAAAGCCACACCGAGGGTCCGGATATGCGCGGGGAACAGCTCGGCCTTGATCAGGCCGCTGATGGACGTGTACGACCCCAGAATGACGAGCGGGACGAGGACAAGAGCAAGCGCCGTAAGCGGTGCAGTGACGACGCTTATTGCGCTGTAGATCGGCACGGTAACCAGCATTCCGCCGAAGCCGAAGACATAGAGCATCGGCTTCCGGCCCCACCGGTCAGCTGCCATCCCCCACCACGGCTGGATCAGCATGAAGACCACGAGGGCGATGGTCATGACCATCGTCGCCGTCGGCCGCGAGAAGCCGCTCGTATTGACCAGGAACTTCTGCATGTAGGTCGTGTAGGCATAGAATGCCGCCGACCCTCCGCCGCTGATCGCGGCGACGATCAGGAACTCGCGCGGATGGTTGCGCCACAGGTCGATCATCGACGACCGGGCACGGTCCGCGCCCTGCTTCACGAAGGACTCGGTTTCAGTGAGCCTCGCCCGGAGGAAGTAAACGCCGAAAGCGAGCAGCGCGCCGATTCCGAAGGCGATGCGCCAACCCCATCGCTGAACTTCAGAGTCCGGCATCGCGATCTGGAGCAGTACCACCACCGCCAGGGCAAGGAGCTGGCCACCGATAAGGGTGATGTATTGGAAGCTCGCCCAGAAGGCGCGGCGATTGCGCATGGCCTTTTCAGACAGATAGGTCGCGCTGGCGCCATATTCGCCGCCGACGGAAAGACCCTGCAACATGCGAGCGAGGACCAGCACCATCGGCGCAATCCAACCCGCCGTCGCATAGGTCGGCGCCGCGGCAATCATCAGCGACCCGCCGGCCATCAAGGCCACGGACAAAGTCAGTCCCGACTTCCGGCCATGGCGGTCGGAATAGATGCCCATCAGCCAGGCGCCGATCGGTCGCATCAGGAAGCCGACCGCGAAGATCGCGGCGGCGCTCAGCAACTGGGCGGTGGGATCCTCCTTGGGGAAGAAGACCGGGGCGAAATAGATCGTCAGCGCGGAATAGGCATACCAGTCGTACCACTCGACAAGATTCCCGGCCGAGCCGCCGAGGATGTCGCGGACCCGCTTTCGCGTGCTCGTGGAGACATCCGGAACCGCTGCAGTCGCCATTCCCTAGGCCGCTTTCGCCGACCTAGCCCGTTCCGCCGCGCCGTGCCCGTAAATGAAATACAGCACGATCCCGATCGCCTGCGCCGCGAAGAAGAAAAGCTGGGTGCGGTTCGGCAGGCTGATGAACAGATAGATGCAGCCAAGGATGCCGACCGTCGCGACCAAGGTCGCGGCAGGCGCCCGGAATTTCCTCTCCCGGTCGGGCTCCCTGCGGCGAAGGACCAGCATTGCCGCGCAAACCGCGACGAAGGCGGCAAGCGTTCCGGCGTTCGCAAGCGCCGCGATCGAGGCCAGCGGGATCAGGCCGGCGAAGATCGACGTGACGATGGCGGTAAAGATGGTGATCCGCACCGGCGTGCCACGGCTTGAAACGCGCGCCAGCGACGCGGGCAATAGACCATCGCGCGCAACCGTGAAGAAGATCCGGCTCTGGCCGTAGAAGAACGCCAGGATCACGGTGGGCAAAGCGATCACGGCGGACGCGCCCAGGACGCGTGCGGCCCAGGGTTGCCCGATCTCGCGAAGGATCAGGGCCAGGGGCTCAGCGCTGTCCGCGAAGCCGGTGTAGGCGACCGCACCAATCGCCGCTGCGGCCACCAGCATGTAGATGATTACGCAGACGACCATCGATCCGACGATGCCGATGGCAAGGTCGCGGCTCGGGTTCTTGGCTTCCTCCGCCGCGGTTGCGATCGCGTCGAAGCCGTAGAAAGCGAAGAAGATGATCGCCGCTGCGGCCATCACTCCGACTTCGCTGCCCGAAGGCCCGCTCCTCGGGAAACCGTAGGGCATGAAGGGCTCGAAGTGGGATGCGTCGAAGACCGGCAACGCGACGGCGATGAACAAGGCCAGAGCAGCCAGCTTGATGACCACCAGGATGGCGTTGAGGGTCGCGCTCTCGCGCGTGCCCGCAATAAGCAGCCCGCCAACGACGAATATGATGAAGATGGCCGGGAGGTTGATTACCCCGCCTAGTTCGGGCCCCTGTATTAGAGCGTCTGGCAATCCCATCCCGATCGAACTCAGGAACCCTGCCGCATAGCCCGACCAGCCGACCGCGACCGCGCTGACGACCAAAGTATATTCGAGGATCAAAGCGACCCCGATCATCCAGGCGATAAGCTCGCCGAACACCACGTAGGAATAGGTATAGGCACTGCCCGACGCCGGGATCATCGTCGCCACCTCAGCATAAGCCAAAGCGGCGCATGCACAGATGCCTCCGGCGATCGCGAAGGAGAGAATGACGGCGGGCCCTGCCTTGCCGGCGCCCACGCCGATCAGTGTAAGGATACCGGTCCCGACGATCGCTCCGACGCCGAGTGCGACCAAGTGCGGCCACGACAGGGTCTGGGCCAGACGATGCTCTTCGGGGAGGTCCTCACGAGCGACGACCGCCTTGCGCACTTTCCAATTCTTCATAAGCCTCCCCCGCCGTCCCGGCATTCAGCCGGAATCCGCCTGTGCTTCGATGGTAGAAGAGAAGGCGGTTGCCGGGTCAAGCCCGGCATGACGAGTCGACGGAAGTTGACCAGATTGACTCTGGCCGCGCACTTCAAATCTCGCGTCTTGCGCACTTGCAATTGGCGACACGCGCGGCCACTTTGACCGGAATCGAGGCTCAAGGCCTTAGAATGCTGCGGGTGCCGCGAGAGTGGCTTGGTGCCTTGCAGTTCCGTCCAACCGAATTCGCGATTGCTGACCGACGGCGCTGCCGCCGTCCTACGGGGCACAATCGTGCAAAATCTGCTCGAAAGAAGGACCTGCATTGAGTTTGCTTCCGAATGAGACTCCCCAGGAGCAAGCTTGCGGCGCCACTTCTCCAGGGGCAGAAGATCTCGGACCAGTCCTGTCCCGCCGGTTCAAAGCCTATGGCCCCGACGCCAAGCGGAGCATTTTTCAGCTGGTTACGACCGCGGCGGCGTTCATCGCGCTGCTCGTGGTCATGGCCTCGGCATCGAATGACCACTACTGGCTGAGTCTGTTGTTGGCGATTCCGGCAGCCGGCTTCCTCGTTCGCCTGTTCATCATCCAACATGACTGCGGGCACGGCTCTTTCTTCAAATCACGAGGCGCCAACGACTACCTCGGGCGCGCGCTCTCCGTGCTGACGCTCACTCCGTACGGCAGCTGGAGCCAGGGCCATGCCGCGCATCATGCCTCAACCGGCAATCTCGACCGCCGTGGGCGTGGAGATGTCGAAACCTGGACCGTTGAGGAATACCAAGCCTCGGCGCCGCTCAAGAAGCTCTTCTATCGTCTCTATCGCAACCCGTTGGTGATGGTCATTCTCGGTGCGCCGATCAATTTCATCGTGCTTCAAAGGCTGCCGCTGGGTCACGGATTCCGGGACCCAAGATCTCGCCGCAGCATCTTAGCCCTGAATTTCGCGTTGCTCGTGGCGTTCGGCCTTTCCTTCAGCCTGATCGGCGTTCGTCCGGTAGTGGTGACCTATCTCCCCGTGATGGTCATCGCGTCCTGGATCGGGAACTGGCTGTTCTACGTGCAGCACCAGTTCGAAAGTACTGGTTGGGAGCGCGACGCCGATTGGAATTTCCACGAAGCAGCCTTGGGCGGCAGTTCGTATTTCAAGCTTCCGCCAGTCCTCCAATGGTTTTCCGGGAACATCGGGCTGCACCACGTGCACCACTTGTGCAGCCGGATTCCAAACTATCGCCTTCAGGCCTGTCTCGACTCCGCGCCGGAACTAAGTCGCGTCGCCAAAGTGATAACCTTGCGTGAGAGCTTGGGATGCTGGCGCCTGGCGCTGTGGGACGAGCGTCGCCGCTTGCTGGTGGGGTTCCGCGATCTGAAGCCTCGCGTCGCTTAGTGTATACGGGGCGCTGACAGGAGGAATCTATGCCCCGGTTCACTGAAGGTCGCTACCGCACCGAAGCATCGGAGCACCGCCCGGCTCGCGCTTATGTGATCGACGGTGCAAAGGCCTATTTCGTAACCGAGGAAATCTACCGGTCGAGGCAGTTCCGGCCACCTTTCGAAACGCTTCCAACTGAAGACCAATATCATGCCTGAGGCCTGTGGCCGCTTGGGTCGGATTTCGACCCGGTGCGGACGGTAAGCTAAAACGAGCCGCCCGCCTCCGCTCCGTAAGCCCAGCGTATCTTCCCTGGAATGTCACGAAGTCCCCCGACACGAAGTAAGACCAATTCGCCTAGTCTTGGCCTCAGCGAGACCGCAAGCCGGAACCCGTTCGTCGTAAATTCCGTGATTGTGACGTCGTCTTCCGACCCATCATCTCGCACAAGCAAGGCCGGGTGCCGAGTTCGCGGATTCGTTCGGAATGCGTCCAGTATGCTGTGCTCTTTTGCCATGTTTGATCGCCCTTAACGGCGGGAGCACAATTCTCTCTCAGTCGCCGAGTGGCCATGAAATAGGCTCGACGATACCAACATAGCATCTAGGCGAACCTGTCGGTTCCGCGGCTTGGCTGAATGTCTGCTTTTCCGCTCTAGTAATCCTTGCTGACGCGCACGTTTGCGCTCGTCCGGCCAATCGTCGAGATTGACGAAAGCAGCGAGAGCCAGCGCGTGACCTGATATTCCGCTCGCGTCGCGGAATAGCCCTGGCCGTCGGTGATCACCTCCACGAACAATTTTCGGGTGACGTACTTGCCGGCGGCGACGGCGGTCTTCTGACCGGTCGCAATGTCCGCCGGCAGGATTCTCAAGCGGTCGAGGCCGACGGCGCGGCGGACGCTGTTGATTGGGTCGAGATTGCCCGAACCAGACTGAAGCGCAGCGACCGCACTGGCGAGCTGTAGCGCCTCGGGCGCGGACAGGTTGGTGATCGACGTGCCGAACAGGATGCGCGACAGCAACTCGTCCTGCGGCAGTTGCGGGACGCTCGCGAAGGTGATCTCGGGATGAAGGCCCGTGCCGCCGACGACGACGTTGGCGTTCAGACCCTGGACGTTGGCCTCGGCCCGAATGTCAAGGAGCGGATCGGGCGGGCTTTCGCCCCGGAAGCGGAGGACGCCGCGATCGAGGCGGAAATTGCGGCCGGCAAAGTCATAGTCTCCGCGGACGAGGTCTGCCCGGCCGGTGAAGCGCGGCGCATCCGCAGTCCCGCCGACATGGAGGTTGGTCCTCCAGATACTGTCGATACCGAGCCCCCGTGCGCGAAGGTCATTTCCGGCAACCTCCAGATCGAGCTTCCACGGGTGGAGGTCGGCAATCTCGATGACATCTTCCTCGTCCAGTCCGACATGCCGGACCTGGAGTTGCGGAACTGCCGCGGCCGCGCTCGCCCGGCCGAGCGTGAAACTGCCCTTGTCGAGGCGAAGGTCGCCCGAAATCGTGCCGTTTCGCCCGTCAGAGCGCACCTTTAGGGGGCCGGTCACCCGGGCGGTGATGTCGTCGCGGTTCAGCAGCAGAGCCTGGCTGGCGTTGAAGCTCAGATCGAGCGCTGCTGTGCCGCCCGAGAAATCGACGGTTCCGCTACCCTCGATAGTTCCGCCGCCGCTCGTCGTTCCCGCTAGCCGGCTGAAAATCAGGCGCGATCCGTTGAAGCGCCCGTCGGCCTGGAGTTTCTCGATCAGGGTCCCGGTGACAGGGCTTTCAAGCCGAGCGCTGGCGCTGCGCACCGAACCTCGGATCGTGGGATCGACAAGACGGCCGCCAATGTCCGCCCCGATCGCTACCTGCCCAGTCAGGTCGAAGATCTCGGTGCCGGACAGCCGCCAGAGCGTGTCGGCCGGGCCGGCGTAGCGGAGTTGCGCGAAAAGCGGCGCGTTCATCAGCTCCGCCATCAAGTCGCCGCCGCCGATCGGTGCAAAGCGAGCCTGCGCGCGGCCGATCGTCTGCCCGCCACTTACCGCGACGGCCCGTACCGCCGCCTGATTGCCGGAGACGATCGCGGCCAGCCCGACGTCGATGGGCTTGGACGCGAGCACCAAACCAGCGCGGCTGAGCCCGCGAATCTTGAGGTCCGCCCGGCCACTGCGATTGCCCTTCCATGCATAGTCCAGCCGCCCGGTCGCGACGCCGCTCATGTCGAGGTCCGGCCAGCCAAGGTCCAGCACCTCGAGGGGCATCGACTGGAGCTGCGCGTGAACTTCCGGCCGCGATCCGCTCCGGCCCGACACGACGGCGCGGCCGCCTCCGAAAGACACGCTGGTGGGCGAGAGGGCCCAGCCATCGGCCGAGCGGGTCAGGACCGCGGCCTGATTGAGGATGAGCGGCCGCCGTTCGACCGAGCCGCGGCCGGTGAGCTCGATCCGGTCGGCGGTGACGTTGGCCAGAGTACTGAATTCGAAAGCAGCGCCACGGCGGCCGGCTAGTAGGGCTCGAACCTGCCCCTCGCCGTTCACCAGCTTCGCGTTCGCCGTCAGCCTGGCGAGCGAGATGCCCGTCGTCTGAAGCCCGCGAGCATCGACCGATCCGTCGAGCGTGGTCCGGCCATCGGCAAGGATGACGTTTCCGTCGAGCCGTCCGGACCGGACTGCGAGCGACGGGAAGCGGGCATTTCTCGCCAGAAGATGTGCCTCGATCTTCTGCGCGTCGCCGACGGGAACGAAGCCGAGCGTTCCGTCCAGGCCTCCACCGGCGACGTTCAGCGTTCCCGTGAAGCCGCCGGGATCGGAGCGGAGGTCGCCGCTGGCGCGGGTCCCGCTGACGTCGAGCGCGGCGATGGACACGACGGCCCTGCCCCCTTTCGGAAGGAGTATCCGGCCGTTGCTCGTGAACGGTCCAAGTCGCGACTGGCCATTTGCGCGATAGTCGAAGCCGGCCGCCGTCGGCGTCAGCAGCAGCTCCATGCCGCGAACGCCCAGGGTCTCGTTCGGGCTTTCGAGGAAAAGCTGGACCTTCGGCCGCTCAATGTGGCCGTCCAAGATCATTCGAACCGGGCCGTAGGTGGCCTGTTTGCCCCTCGCTACAATGTGGAACGTGCCGTCGCGGTTACGATAGCCCTCACCCGTCAAACGCAGCTTGGGTGAGTAGAATTGCATCCCGCTGAAGCGGACGATGCCGTCCGTGCCTCGCTCAAGCCGCGTCTCGATCCGCGGGAGCCCGCCGGTGAGGCTGGCAAAGAAGCTGTTGTCCCAACGACGAACCCAGGCCTTGCCGGTGCCGACGACGCGGGAGCCGTGGCCATTCGGCCCAGGCACGACCGTCAGTTCCGACTGAACGTCGACGACGCCAAGGTCTTCGATGAAATAACGGGTCAAGCCGCCCGAAAGGACGACCTCGAAACGCCCGGTCACAAGGTCGATCAGCAGGCCCATCTTCGCGTTCAGCTTTGCGCTGCGCAGTTGCAGGCCTTCGCCCCGGACGAGCTTCGGAGTGATCGTCAGCATTCCGTCGAGGTGCGCGTTGGCAAGGATTGCCCCGGCAACATCGCCAACGCCGGTGATCGCGCGAGCGGTCAACCGGAGGGGCACGCGCATCGGCCACGGCGAAAGCTTCCCACTGCCTTCCGCGCGAACGTCGACGAAGCCGGTGTCGTCGAACTTCACCGCCGGGGAAGTGAGCCGATAGGAGTAGCGAGCGGTCGCGTACGGGCCGTCGAGAGTCCACAGCATGCGGACGTTCCGGCCGGTCATGTTCGTGAACAGCGCGGGCGGACGCAGCAGGTCGAGGCCGAGCCGCAGGTTCCGGTATTGGCCCTCGGCCATGTCGATCGTGCCGGTAGCGACTGCGCGAAGCGAGGCCGACCCGATCGTCAGGCGGCCGTTAAGATTTCGATCCTTCAGGGTGGCATCGCCAAGGACTTTCACGGTTGGCGAGGTCAGCCGCTGAAGCCTGCCCTTGAGGAAGGGCGCAGGTGCCAGGGAACCGTGGAGGCCGTATCGCCCTTCGCGAGCGGTCAGCTGGAGCCGTGCCGTCGGCCGTTCGGAAATATTCAGCGCCGCAACGCCGCGCCACGCACTCCAGGTGCCGTCTCCGGTGACGACAAAATCGACGGAGCGGTTCCAGCCGAGCAAGGCCGGCACTACGCCATTGGCCGGCGAGTGCGACCGCACTTCGAGATCGAATTTGTCGCCATCCGGCTCGGCATCGAGCGCGAGAGCAAGGCGATCCCCACCCCGGTCCATCGACAGGCGAAGGCCGACGACGGCCCTTCCTGCCCGCACGTCGGCCGTTCCTTGCAGGGCTCCGGTTCGTGCGACACCCGACACCGCTGGACCCAGTTCGAGACGGTGTATCTTCAAGTCGCCGATGTGGATGTCGAATTTGGGAAGGATCGGCCCCTTCCGTCCGGTCTTCTTGAGCTTCGGCAGGCGATGGAGGGTCAGGCGATCCGCCTCTACCCGTTCGAGATAGAGCTTGTTGCGGAGCCACGCGCCCGGAGTCCAATCGACGTCGATTTCGGGAGAAGTCAGGAACACGCCGCGCTGATCCAGAACGGCCACGTTTTTCAGGCGGGTCTCACCGAAGATGGAGCCTTCAATCCTCCCGATCCGGAAGCGCAATCCCGACGCGGTTTCGATCTGCGCCAGCCGGTCGACGATAAAGCGGTGTCCGGGCGCCGTGTCGAGCACGAGCAAGCCGATGACCGCCAGCGCAAGCAGGACGACGAATAGGGTCCCGAGTTCGATTGCGAGACGGCGCGGCCAGTCGTGTCGAAGGCGAAGGCGGCGCCGCTGGACGGCTTCGCTGGTAACCGTCTCGGCCACCTAGAACGCCTGTCCCAGCGAGACGACGACTGCGACCGGAGCGTCGCCTGAGCGCGGGTTGAGCGGCGTTCCGACGTCGACGCGGATCGGCCCGAAGCTCGAATAGTAGCGGACACCGATGCCAGCCCCGAGCTGCCACTTGCGAAAGTCCGGAGTGACGTCGGAGGTCAGCGTTCCGCCATCGACGAAGGGCACGATCCCGAAATTGCCCCCAAAGGCCTTCAGTCGAACGCGCGCTTCGAGCGCGAACTCTGCCAGGCCGCGACCGCCGATCGGATCGCCGAAATCATCCCTCGGCCCAAGCTGCTGATAGCCGTATCCGCGAACCGAACCGCCGCCACCCGAATAGAAGCGGCGTGATGGCGCGATATCGGACGATTTCGCTCCGACGATCGTTCCAAGACGCACCCGGCCGGCGACGACGACGCTGTCGGACACCGGGTGATAGGCGCTCGCGTCGATCTGGATGCGGCCGTAGGTGAATTTGCCTCCGCGCGCGGAGATTTCCGGGCTGACTCGTCCGCCCAGCCGGAAGCCGGTTGTCGGATCGAGGAGATCGTTGCTCCCGTCATAGCGCAAGCTGACCGGCGCGGCCGCTATCAGGAAGGTGCGCGTTTCCTTGTTGCCGAGATCCTCGAAAATGCCGCGCTCGTCAGTCGCGATGAGGTCCGCGCCGTAGCTCCAGGTCCATTTCTTGCGCCAGATGATGTTGCTCTGCCGCTCGATCAGGGCGCTGAGCTGGAGCGTCTTCGCGCGGTAGGCGTCGCGATCGACGTTGCTCGCAACCGCCAGCAGGTCGAGCACCTGGTCCCGGCGCATGAAATTGCTTCGGCGGAACTCGGCGGAGACGAGCTGCTCGTTGGTTCCCGCAACGCCGCGCACGGTCAAGGCGCCCTCCGGATTCACGAAGTTGCGATGCTGCCAGCTTGCCTCCGCACGGATACCCTCGCCGGTTCCATAGCCGAGTTCGCCGGCCACGGTGCGCATCGGCGCGGGCTCGAGATGGACGTCGACGTTCACGGTCTGCCGGTCCGGCGAAGGGACGACACGGACCTCGGCAGACGCGACCAGGCCGGTCGCGATAAGGGCCCGGCGCAAATCGTTGACCTTCGACCGCTTGAAGGGGTCGCCGGGATCGAAGCGCGCGATAATTTGGACATGCTTCGGCGAGAATGGCGGATTGCCGCTGACGCTGATCTGCCCGAAGTGCGCCACCGGCCCTGGCTGGACCGGAAGAATCAGCGATGCGGTGTGACTCTGGTGGTCGACCTCGACCTGCTGCTCGCCGACTTCCGCCAGCGCGAAGCCCTCTTCGCCGAGCGCGACCTGCAGGGCTGTTCCAGCGTCGATGACGTTCTGCGCGATGACCGGGTCGCCGGACTGCACGGCGAACGCCTTGCGCAATACAGCAGCTTCGGACCCCGCCGCTTCGAGACCCGGAAGCTCGACGGACTGGAAGCGGTATTGCCGGCCCGGTTCTGCTGCGAGCACGACCTGCAGTGTTTGCCGCGTAGGCTCGATGCGAGGCTCGACGACTGCATCGTAATAACCCCGCGAACGCAGCAGCTCTTCCAGCAATTCGCCGTCGGCGCGCGAGCGGCGATCAATCTGCGCCGCATTGGCTGCCTTGCCCCGCCCCTCGCGCAATGCCGACTGCTCGTCGAACGCTTTGGCGATCGCGGGCTCGTCCTCGATCCCCTTCAGGCCTTCGATGATTACCGAGTAGTGCCGCTCTTCAGCTGCATCGATCGTGACTGCTGGCGCCGGAGTTTCCACCCCATTCGCAGGAGGAACTGAAGCGTCCGGCGCATTCATGTCCGGCCATTCGACGCCAATGTCCGGCATGGGGTCGAGCGGCGCGGTGGGGTCGAGTTCTGCGGAGCCGGGTGTCTGGGCCCAGACGGCAAGCGGGGATGCGAGCATCACGGTCGCGCACGACAGGCGCAGCACGACCCCCACTCTTCCCCTCGATCTCATCGATTTCGAGCCTAACCGGCGCTCCTGAACGGCGCCAGTCCAAGGACGGCCTTAGTGGACCGTTCCGCGCACTTCTTCGTCGGAAAGTGTTGCGATGACACGTTCGATCTGCCGCCAATGGCAGAATCTCAGGACATTGCCCGCGTCGCGGCTGCTTTCCGCGCGAGCGGCGGCCTCCAGCCCGGCGTCGTCGCCGAACCGGTTGAGCAGGTCCGCTGCCTCTTCAAGGGCTAGGCGTCCGGAGATGAAGGGCGAGTCCATGGATGGTCATTAACCCGGAACCTCTTTCTCGAAAGCCGACGAAGCTGGTCAACCGACCGTTCACCATGTTCGGCTGGGGCTGGAGCGGCCGCCCCGCCTCTGCCATGGGCGAGGCATGACAAAACGAACACCTATGGCGGGCGGCTTCCTGCTGATGGCGGCAATCCTGATCGGAGCGGTCTGGGGCGTGGCCGCCGGCAATCCGATGAAGGGCATATTGATCGGGACGGGCACGGGAATTGCCGTCGCACTGCTGATCTGGTTCCTCGACAGCCGAGGCCGGGCTTAGACCTCAGCCGATCTTGCGGCCGGCCCAGATCACTCGGCCGATGCAGTTGATTTCGTCGATTCCGCAATCGGGCCAGTCGGGATAAGCGGGATTGTCGGACTGAACGGTAACCCGTCGACCGGCCGGGTGAAGCGCCAGCCGCTTCACGACCAGCGCCTCGTCGGCGCGCAGCACGTAGATCCCGTCACGAAGGCGCTCGTCGCAGTCGCCCAGATCGACGAGTATGTCGTCGCCCGCATTCAGAGTGGGCGCCATCGAATCTCCTTCGACGCGAATGATCGACAGCCGCCCCGACGGCGAGGCGGTCAGGCTCTTAAGCCAGCTCTCGTCGAAGGCGAAATAGGCCTTGCCTGCCTGATCGTAGGGAATTGCACCCGGACCTGCCGAAGCCCTCACGGGGCTCCGTTTCACAGGGACCAGGCCGCCGACGGGTTCGTCATCCGCCGGTCCGCCGAGCAGGGACTCGGAAATCGAAAAATAGCGAGCGAGCTTTCGTCGCTCCGCCTCGCCTAGCCGCTTTGGCACTCCGCGCCTCACAAATTGCTGAATGTAGGCCGGATTGCGACCGAGCATCCGCGAAAGGCCGGCAAAGTCCTCCCCGCGCTCGGCACACAGCCGTTCGAGCACCACGCGCGGGTCGTTCAACATGGTTTCGTCATAGTTATAGGAAAATCCCTAGACAAGTAGGAATTGCGTTGGGAGTTGATGAGGGCCGAGTCGCCCGGGGGAAGCTGAAGGATAGCAAGTGCATTTACTTCGTGAAGTCGAGAAGTTCCTGAATCGGAGCCAAACTGCGCCAACCCGTTTCGGGCGCGATGTGGTTGGAGATCCGCGTTTCGTGTTCGATTTGCGTAGGGGGAGAGAGCCCCGCCCGACGACGGTCGAGCGTGTTCGCGCATTCCTGGAGACCGTCCAATGACCCGCCTTCCCATGTCCAAAGCCGGCGCTGCCTTGCTACGCGCCTTCCTCGCCCGTGCGCTCGTCGATCGTGATAGGATTTTGCTTACCGAGTATCGTTCAGCCGACTGGCAGTCGCTGACCTTCATCGGTGAGCGCCATGAAATGCGCTTCAGGATTCCGGGCCCTGAGGCGGATGACATTTTCGCCCGAATGACCGGAGACCTGACCGATGCCGAGTTTGCGATCCCAAAGCAGATCGTGGCGGACGTCGTCGTGTACGGAGCACCGGCGCGCGAGCGCGACGGCTCCATCAGCTTCAGCATCGAGGCTTTGACGATCGAGGAGTAATCTAGCGGAGCGAGCGACGGAGAGCTGCAAGCGCGTCGTGCAGCTCCTGCGTGGCATCGGGCGGGTTCTGCCGCGGTGCAGAGCGCAGGTGGTCTTCAATGCGTGCGTGCATCTCTCCGGCCGTGTCGTTCGGCTCGAAAAGCCTGACGACCCGTGAGTCCTCCTCTACGGCGGCAAGCACATCGTCCAGGACGAGTTCCTCGGTGGCCGTACTGTCTCCAGAAGCACCGAGTTGCTCGACGATTCCAGCGACGTCAGCCTGCTCGAGAAGCTCACCCAGAGAGGAAAGTTCGTACTCGACTGGAGTTTGCTCGAAGTCCGTAAGAGCGAATTGGCGCCTGGGCGATCCGAATTTGCCAAGTGCAAGCCAGACCCCGCCGAGTGCGGCAGCGCCCGCAGCAATCGGGGCGACGCTTGCAGGCGGCTGGGCGAGATAGGTCGCGGTAGCAAAGGCAACCGCGCTTCCGAAAATCGTCGCCGGCACAAACTCGAAGGCCAGTGCCCAGCCGAGGCTGTCGTTCTCTCCCTGCATGCGGAGGAGATGTAAGTGAAAATCCTTTCCAGCCGGTTAGGCAGCCGCGTCGCTGGTTGCCTTCGCCTTCTCGACCAGCGCGATTACCGCCTCGGTAAAGTCGGCTACGTCACCCGGGTTGCGGCTGGTGACGATGTTGCCGTCGGTCACTGCAGGCTGGTCGACCACATTCGCGCCCGCATTCTTGAGGTCGGTGCGAATCGACGGCCAGCTCGTTGCAGTCTTTCCGCGCAGCAGATCCGCTTCCACGAGCAGCCATGGACCATGGCAGATCGCCGCGACCGGCTTTCCTAAATCCGCGAAGGCGCGGATCAGGTCGATGGCAGCCTTGTTCGTGCGGAGCTGGTCGGGATTGCGGACCCCGCCGGGGAGGATCAGCGCATCGAATTCGTCCGCGTGCGCCTGCTCAATCGTCATGTCGGGGCGAATCGTCTTGCCCGGATCGTCGTGGACCGTCGCCTGGATCGGCTTCAAGTCCGGCGATGCAAGCTTCACGTCCGCGCCGCGTTCCAGAAGGATTTCGCGGGGGCCGAACAGCTCGGACTCCTCGAAGCCGTCAGTCGCGACGATCAGGACCCTGGAGTTTGAAATTTCAGGCACATGCTCTTCCTTTGGGCCTATTCAGGAACCCGCCCGCTTCAGCAGCGCTTAGTCGTGCCAATGAGCGAAGCAAAGACGAACGGCGGCAGGCTGAGGCACAGCAGCGACAGCGAGCTCGGCTACACGCGAAAGAAGCAGGGCCGCTACTGGGCCTATTTCGACGAGGGCGGGAAACGCGTCACCGACCGCGACACGATCAACCGGTTGAACTCCATCGCATTGCCCCCCGCCTATGTCGACGCCTGGTTCTGCAAGGACGAGAACGGCCACCTACAGGCGACGGGCACTGATGCCCGGGGCCGCAAGCAATATCGCTACCACCCGGCGTTCCGGGCCCGGCGCGACAAGAAGAAGTATGAAGGGACGCAGGAGTTTGGCGCTGCTCTTCCCAAGATCAGGCGAAAGGTCGCGGCCGACCTCAAGACGCGCGCCTTGAGCCGAGATGCCGTGCTCGCGGCGGTCGTTCGCCTGCTCGACAGGGGGCACATGCGCGTCGGCAACGAGCAATATGCGCGAGACAACAAGAGCTTCGGCGCGACGACCCTTCGATCCAGGCACGTGAAGCGGAACGGCAGCAAGCTCCTGATGCGCTTCACCGGCAAGCACGGCATCGTTCACGAGGTCCCGATCACGGATTCAAACCTCAAGCGGATCGTGTCCAAGTGCGACGAGCTGCCGGGCCAACATCTGTTCCAGTACATCTCTGATGACGGCGAACCGTGTCCGATCACCTCCGCCGACGTGAACGACTATATCCGGGAAGCTTCGGGCGGTGATTTCACTGCCAAGAACTTCCGCACCTGGGGCGCGAGCGTCATCGCTTTCGAGCAGATGCTGACGGCATCCGAGCACGAGAAGGCCCGCATCAGTTTGAAAACAGTGCTCGAGCCGGTTGCCGAAGCGCTCGGCAATACACCAGCGATCAGCCGCAAGTCCTACGTCCATCCCAAGCTGATCGAGGCGGCCCGTGACAGGCCGCGCAGCCCGCTGAACGGCCTTGAGCGACCACGCGAGCGCAAGTGGCTCTCGTCTGAGGAAGTCGGCCTTCTCCAATTCCTCGCCGGCCGCAAACGGAGCGCCTCGGCGGCCACTACGGCTTGATCAGCCGTTTCGCCGCCGCCACAAGCACAGCGATGAAGCCGACCATCGACCCGATCCGGCCGACGCAGGGCGTCGTGGCCTGGCTTATCGAAAGTCGTGAGGGCGTGATTGTCGGCGCAATGGTCGCCGCCGCGATCGTTGCGCTCATGCTCATCGCAAAGCTCATCGGCCAGCGCATGATCGCCCGCGAAACCGAGGGACATCATCTCGGCTGGCGAAGCGTCGTCGGGCGGGTGCTTGCCAAGACCACGATCTTCTTCATGGTCATGGCGGCAATCGACATCGTCGCGACCTACGCGCAGCCGCCCGCTCGGGCGCAGCGGCTCGTCGATGCCGGCTTCACGATTGCCTTTGCGCTCCAGGGCGCGATCTGGGCGCGCGAGTTGATCCTTGCACTGATCGCCCGGCGCGTCGGCGACGGCACGACAGAGTCCGCGCTCGGCAATGCCAATGCAATCATCCGCGTGCTTGTCAGCGTCGCGCTCTTCGCTCTCGCGATCGTCGTCATCCTCGATAACCTCGGGGTCAACGTCACCGCGCTGGTGGCCGGCCTCGGCATCGGCGGCATCGCGATCGGCCTCGCCGCCCAGGGCATCTTCTCCGACCTGTTCGCGGCGCTCGCCATACTGTTCGACAAGCCGTTCCGGCGGGGCGACATCGTCCGCTATGGAACTACCACCGGAACCGTCGAGAAGATCGGCCTCAAGACCACCCGCCTGCGCGGCGTCGGCGGCGAGCAGGTCATCATGGCCAACACCAAGCTACTCGAGCAGGAAGTACACAACGTCACCGACGCGCGCGTGCGGCGCACGTGGCTGACGTTCGGCCTGACCTACCAGACTCCATCGGAAACGATTGAGCGACTGCCGGACGTGATCACGGAGCCGATCGAGGCGATCAAGAACTGCAAGCTGGTCCGCTGCTGCGCGACCGCATTCGGCCCGAGCTCGATCGACTGCGAGCTCGTCTACGATGATCGCAGCCGTGACCCCGACACACTGGCGCGGCACAAGTCGGCGGTCATTCTCGCGGTCAAACGGGCGTTCGAACGCGAAGGCATCGACTTCGCCTATCCCACCCAGACGACCTTCACCGCGGCGCCCGACGGCACGATGGTGATGCCCTATCCGCAGATCCAACCTGTCGTCGCATTGGACGAGAAGGCGAAGCGGCCGCGCAAGGATCGCTGAACCTCAGGCGGCTGCCGCGCCGTCGAGGGGCTCTCCTTCCGGAGTCAGCTTCCAGACGTTTGCCAGCATTGCCCGGAATCCGTCCGGCGTTACGGATCGCTGATATTCCGCCTGCATCTCAGGAGTCAGCATTTCGACCATCTGGGCATTGTCGACCCAGAATTCGATCACGCGGAATGGGCCGCGATTGCAGAGGATTGTGTGACAGCCATAGCGACGGCCAATTTCCTCGACTTCCTCGATCGATAGAGGTGTTCCCACGGCGGCATGGAACGGACCATGGCGCGACACGGGCTCATTACGTTGATGCCCTTCTCCCGACTCATTGGGATAGAAGGCGAGATCGCGGGGATAGACCTCGATCGTCGTCCGGCGGTCGTCGCCTGCATGGGCGATCCAGCTGCCCTTTCCGACCATTGGAAAGTAGAAGGCCTGGCCGCGCCAGAGCTCGGCGAACATGGTTGCGGTCCGCTTGGGATCGTCAGCGCTAATCGAGAAATGGAAGATCATTTGGAGTCCTCAGCTACGCGACTCTTGCCGCGAGTGCCGCGCCCGCTACAGCAGTTGCATGCCGGTCGCCAGTCTCGACGAAATCCGCAGCCGCATCGGCACCGAAGTGGGAGTTTCGAGCTGGCTGACGATGGACCAGGAGCGGATCAATGAATTCGCGGACGCAACCGAGGACCGGCAGTTCATCCACACCGATCCAGAGGCTGCCGCGCGGACTCCGTTCGGCGGAACGATCGGCCACGGCTTCCTGACCCTGTCGATGCTCTCGCGAATGGCGGCGGAGGCCATGCTCGTTCCCGACAGCATCAAGATGGCGGTGAACTACGGGCTCGACCGCGTTCGGTTCATTGCGCCGGTCCGTAGCGGCAAGCGCATCCGCGGCCGCTTCCGGCTTGACTCGGTCGACGAGAAAGCGCCGGGACAATTGCTATTGCGGCACACCGTGACCGTTGAAATCGAGGGCGAGGAAAAGCCCGCACTGACGGCCGAATGGCTCGGCCTTCTGTTCGTTTGAGGAGAGAAGAATGTCCGTCCGCGACGCCGTGATCGTTTCGACTGCGCGAACCCCGATCGGCAGGGCCTACAAGGGCGCCTTCAATGCGACCCCCGGCGCGACACTGGGCGCGCTGTCGCTTGCTCCGGCAATCGAACGCGCGGGGATCGCTGCCGGCGAGATCGACGACGTAGTCTGGGGCTGCGTCCTCACCCAGGGCGTCCAGGGCGGCAATATTGGGCGGCAGGTCGCACTTCGCGCGGGATGCCCGGTGACCGTCAGCGCGCAGACGATCGACCGCCAGTGCGCCTCCGGCCTGATGGCGATCGCAACCGCAGCGAAGCAGGTGATTATCGACCGGATGGATATCGTCGCCGCCGGTGGCCAGGATTCGATCAGCATGGTGCAAACGCCGGAGATGCGCATCGGCGGCGACCCGTCGCTGATTGCGATGCACAAGGACGTGTACATGCCGATGCTCGGCACTGCGGAAACGGTTGCCCAACGCTACAAGATCAGCCGCGAGGAGCAGGACGAATATGGGCTGCAGTCGCAGAAGCGCACCGCCGCCGCACAGGCCGAAGGGCGGTTCGACGCTGAGATCGTCCCGGCGACCGTGACGATGACCTTCAAGGACAAGGAAACCGGCGAGGTCTCGAAGAAGGAGATCACGATTGCCAAGGACGAAGGCAACCGCGCGGATACGACGATTGAGGGTCTGGCTTCCCTCCAGCCCGTCCTTGGTCCCGGCACCCACATCACTGCGGGCAATGCCAGCCAGCTCAGCGACGGCTCCTCCGCCTGCATCATCATGGATGCAACGGTCGCCGAGAAGCGCGGACTTGAGCCGCTCGGCCGCTACGTCGGCATGGCGGTTGCCGGAACGGAGCCGGACGAGATGGGCATCGGCCCTGTGTTCGCCGTGCCGAAGCTGCTCGAGAAGTTCGGCCTCAAGATGGACGACATTGGGCTGTGGGAGCTCAACGAGGCCTTCGCGGTGCAGGTGCTTTACTGCCGCGACAAGCTCGGCATCCCCAACGACCTTCTCAACGTTGACGGCGGCGCGATTTCGATCGGCCACCCTTACGGCATGTCGGGCGCGCGCCTGACCGGCCACGCGCTGATTGAAGGCAAGCGCCGTGGCGCGAAATATGTCGTCACCACCATGTGCATCGGCGGCGGCATGGGCGCGGCGGGACTGTTCGAGGTGTTCTAGGGGATGCGATCGAACTGATTAGTCGTGATCTCCGGCTTGCCGTTGATGTTCAGCCAGACAATCGTTTCACTCATGGTCTTGCCGTCGGGCGACACAGTGTAGGTCCGCGTCGTTCGCGGCATCCCTTCCTTGTAGAATGCCATGACCAGCACGTTCGGCGCGGGCACTTTGGCAGCGACCGTGTCGACATTGTTATAGCCGGTGCTCGGCGCGGGTGAGCCATCGAGCGGATATGTGCCGGTCGCGTGGATCTCACCGCCGCCGCTGCCGATGACGTCGACCTTCGAGTTCCACTTTCCGCCGCCCACGTCGCTGTAGGTGATGTTGACGCTCTTCGGCCGCTGGTCGGGCGGGATCTGGGAATGCTCCAGGTCGAGTGTCCAGGTGCCAAGCAAGGGAGCCGCCGGCTCGGCGGCCAATGCGGGCGAAACCGGAACCAGTGACACCATCAGTCCAAGCAGCACCAAGCTCCTCATCGCGTACTCCCTCGCAGATCAGTCATGTAACTTCATATCATCGAACGTGACGATGACCAGAGGCTCTGGACCTCGGCCTCGCGTGAAGTAGAGTGGCCTCATGAGCGCCGCAGAGATTGTCGCGCTGGCTGCATCGGTCAGCCTGCTTGCCGGCTGGCGGCTCTATCTCGTCGTCTTCGCGACTGGCCTTGGCATGAAGTACGGCTGGGTCGCCCTCCCCGACCAGCTCCGAGCGCTCGACGTTCTGGCGAACAACTGGATCGTCGGCATCGCTGGCGTTGGCGCCATCGCCGAATTCTTTGCGGACAAGATTGCGTGGGTCGATAGCGCCTGGGACGCGATCCACTCGGTCATCCGGCCGCTTGGCGGAGCGATGCTCAGCCTCGCGATTGTCGATTCCGCCGACCCGACCTGGCAGGTCGCGAGCTTCCTCCTCGGCGGCGGCGCGGCCTTCTTTGCCCATGCCGGCAAGGCGGGCGCGCGAACGCTCGTCAACGCCAGCCCCGAGCCGTTCTCCAACGTCGTCGTGTCCACCGGAGAGGATGTCGCGACAGCGGGCCTACTGGCCCTTGCAATCGCAAACCCGATCGCCGCCGCGTTGATCGCACTGATCCTTGTGGTCCTGTCGCTCTGGCTAGTGATTGCGGCTCGGCAGGCCTTGAAGCGGCTGTTCGACCGTGTCGGAATGCAACCGAAGTCCGGCGGAACGGGTTGAATTTGCAAACAGGGAGAAATTTGATGCCCGTTTCCGATCAACCTCTCGTCGAACGCATTGCTCGCGTGCTTGCCGCTGCCTCGTTCAGCTCGAACGCTGAAGGCAGCGACCCTTCAGCGTCGGAGAAGGTCGACCGCACCTGGCCCGAGCACCTCAACCAGGCGCTTGCCGTGCTCCACACGGCCCGTGAGCCGGATACGCAAATGGCGACTGCCGGCGATGCTGCAATCTGGACGCGGATGGTGGAGATCGCCATCGAGGAGGCGGAAGCGACCGTCGCGTGAATGCGCGAGCGCGTGAAAGACCGCGCGCCGATCCGCGATGGACGCTGGCCGCCTGCGTCCTCGCTTCGAGCCTTTCGTTCGTCGAGGGATCCGTCCTCAACGTTGCACTGCCGGCCATTCGTGCGAGCTACGAAGCAGGCGCCGCCGAGGTGCAGTGGGTCGTCAACGCATATTTGCTCCCGCTTTCTGCGCTGCTCCTTCTTGGCGGCGCGCTCGGCGATCACTTCGGACGACGCCGCCTGCTGGTCATCGGAACGAGCCTGTTCACCGCTGCGTCCGTCCTCTGCGCACTCGCGCCCAGCCTCGGACTGCTCTTCGCCGCCCGGGCAGCGCAAGGCGTCGGTGCGGCATTGCTGCTTCCGAACAGCCTGGCGCTCCTGAATGCCGCCTTTGAGGGCGAGAAGCGTGGCCAGGCCGTCGGGATCTGGGCGGCGGCCGGCGCGGCGGCAGCGGCGGTCGCTCCGCTGATCGGTGGTTGGCTGGTCGACAACGTCGGCTGGCCCGCAATCTTCTACATCAACATTCCGCTCGGCCTTGGCGCAATCCTGCTTGCGCTGACGTTCGTGACCGAGAGCAGCGACGCGAGCGCTGGCAGGACCGATTACGGAGGTGCGTTCCTCGCAACCGCCGGTCTCGGCGGAACGACCTACGGACTTACTCGCTGGTCGTCGTCCGGCAAAGTCGACCTGGTGGTCGGCGCGACCGTCATCGCGGGGCTTGCGATGCTCGCAATGTTCTTGTGGGTCGAAAGAACACGCAAGGATCGCGCTATGATGCCTCTGGGCATGTTCGGCGACCGCTGCTTCATCGGCCTCAACCTTCTCACCTTCCTGCTCTACGGAGCATTTGGAGCGGCGATGCTGCTCATACCGTACGTCTTGATCGAAGCGGGTGGTTATTCGCCCGTGCAGGCGGGATTGGCGCTCCTCCCACTTCCGATCCTGATTGCGGTCGGGTCGCCGATCATGGGCCAGTTCGCGATGCGCATCGGCCCGCGGACGCCGCTGGCGATGGGCCCACTCGTCGTCGGCGCAGGCATGCTGCTCGGCCTCCGGATCATGGTCGACAGCCCCTATTGGAGCGTCGTCATGCCCGCGATTGCCGTCATGGCGCTTGGAATGGCAATCGCGGTCGCCCCCCTCACCGCCTCTGTCCTTGGCTCGGTCGACCCGAGGCACACGGGGATGGCATCCGGATTCAACAGTGCCGTGGCCCGGATCGGCGGGCTTATCGCAACCGCACTGCTGGGAGTGGTCCTGTCACGGCAGGGTGACCAATTGATCGGCGGATTTCACTCCGCGCTAATTGCTTCGGCGATCGTCGGCGGCGCGGCGAGCCTGACCGCGATCACGCTTCTGGGCAGTGTGAAGATGCGCGAAAGCTGAGCGCCGTTCAGGCGTTCTTCGCGATCCAGTCCTCGACGACGGGAGCGATCTGGTCTCGCCACTTGCGGCCGTTGAAGATGCCGTAATGGCCGACGCCCTTGGCCATGAAATACTTCTTCTTCGCCTGCGGAACGCCGCTCGAGATATCGAGCGCCGCCTTGGTCTGGCCGATACCGGAGATGTCGTCGCGCTCACCCTCGATCGCGAGCAACGCCGTATCCTTGATGGCTTTCGGATCGACCTTGTTTCCGCGATGCATCAGCTGGCCCTTTGGCAACAGATGGCGCTGGAAAACGACGTCGACGGTCTGAAGGTAGAATTCGGCGGTCATGTCCGCGACTGACCGATATTCGTCGTAGAATTTCTGGGTTGACGTCGCGCTCTCCTCGTCGCCCTCGACGAGGTGCTTGAACATCTCCCAGTGGCTGACGAGGTGGCTGCCGAGGTTCATCGTCATGAAGCCGGCGAGCTGAAGGAAACCGGGATAAACTTTCCGGCCGGCACCGGGATAGTAGAGCGGGACGGTGGCGACGGCGTTCTTCTGGAACCAGCCCAATGGCCGCTCCGTCGCAAGCGTGTTCACTGCCGTAGGCGCTTCGCGGCTGTCGACCGGCCCGCCCATCATCGTGAGCGTCTTGGGACGCCATCGATTGCGCGTGGAATTCATCAACGCGGTTGCAGCATAGGCCGGAACCGACGGCTGGCAGACGGCGAGGACGTGCGGGCGTTCGCCCCGCAGCTCGCCGATCGCCTCCATGAATTGGATCAGATAGTCGATGTAATCGTCGAGATCGAACGTGCCCTCGGTGAGCGGCACCGACTTCGCGTCGCGCCAGTCGGTGATGTAGACGTCGTGCTTCGAAAGCATCCGCTCGACCGTGCCGCGAAGAAGCGTGGCGTAGTGGCCGGACATCGGCGCGACGATCAGAAGCGGCGGGTCCTTGTCGGCCATTCCGGCGCGGACGAATCGCTTCAGCTGGCCGAATGGCTCGCGAACAAGGATTTCCTCGTGAACCTTGACCTTGCGGCCCTTCACGACGGTGTGGTGAAGGCCGAATTCCGGCTTCCCTCGCGGCGCTGCAGCATGAGCGAAAACGTCGAGTGCGGCGGCGATCAGGGGGCTACCAGACGCGTAAGCGACTGGGTTCGCAGGATTATTCAGCCATCCCGCACTCATTCCCGCCAATTTGCTCGCGCCCGCAAGGAACGAGCGCTGAACCTCATAGGCGTCATACAACATTTAGGGGCACCCTCATCACCACGTACAAACAGATGTGGACCCCATTTGCTCCCCCCGCAAGGGTTGTTGTTGCACTGCACCCATCGCAGTGCGGCAATTGAGGGATGAGTGTCACGCTGCTAGTCCACGCCAATGGCTAGTGCCCAGAACCGCCCCCCGGGCCGCTCCCTCAAGAACCTGCGCATGATCTGGAGCTTCGCCGCGCATTACCGGGGGCACATCCTGGGTGCGGCCGCGGCGCTGCTCGTTGCGGCTGGTGCGACGTCCGGCGTGCCTTACGCATTCAAGCTGATCATCGACAAAGGCTTCGCCGCCGGCAGCTCGACGCAGGAAATCGCCCGCTGGTTCGAATATCTGCTGATGCTGGTCGGCGTGATGGCGTTGGCCACGGCGTTCCGCTTTTTCTTCGTTTCCTGGCTCGGTGAGCGGACAGTCGCGGACATCCGTCTTGCGGTGCACCGGAACCTGCTTCGCTTGTCGCCCGGCTTCTTTGAGGAGAACCGGCCGGCGGAGATTACGTCGCGCATCACCGTCGATACGACGATCATCGAGCAGGTTGTCGGAACCACCGTCTCGGTCGCGCTGCGCAACGTTGTCCTCGCGGTCGCCTGCATCGTCATTCTCTTCGTCCTGTCGCCCAAGCTCGCCGGAATGATGCTGCTCGGCCTCCCGGTCGCACTCGGGCCGATCATCATCCTCGGCCGAAAGGTACGAGCGATCTCCACCCGTAGCCAGGATCGCATTGCCGACGTCGGCGCGGTGACCAGCGAGGTGCTCGGCGCGATGAAAATCGTGCAGGCCTTCGGACAGCAGGATCGCGAGACCGGCCGCTTTTCCGACGCCGTCGCCAAGGTGTTTGCGACCGCACGGACGCGCATCCTCCTGCGCGCGTTCATGACCGCGATCGCCATCTTCCTGATGTTCGGAGCGATCACCTTGATCATCTGGCAGGGCGCGGTCGACGTGGCCGCAGGTCGAATGACTGGCGGTACGATCGCTGCCTTTGTCCTTTATGGCGGCCTGCTCGCCGGAGCATTCGGCGCCTTGTCCGAAGTTTATGGCGACTTCCTCCGCGCGGCCGGAGCATCCGAACGCCTGACCGAACTCCTGGAGGCCGAGCCCGACATTCGCGCACCGGCCAATCCGAAGGAGCTGCCCGATCCGGCTCGCGGCGAGCTCGTGTTCGACAATGTGACCTTTCATTACCCGACTCGCCGCGATGTCTCCGCGCTCGAAGGCTTCAACCTCACCGTGAAGCCGCGCGAACGGCTTGCTCTGGTGGGTCCGTCCGGAGCGGGCAAGACGACCATTTTCCAGCTCGCGGAGCGCTTCTACGATCCGCAGTCCGGCAGAGTGCTACTGGACGGCGTCGACCTTCGCGATGCCGATCCGGCCGACGTCCGCCAGCGGATCGCGCTCGTTCCGCAGGAAACGACGATGTTCGCCGCAACCGCGCGCGACAACCTGCGGTATGGCAACTGGAACGCGACCGAAGACGAGATATGGCAGGCCGCAAGCGATGCGCATGCGGAGGAATTCCTGCGCAAGCTTCCGGAAGGGCTCGACACTTACATGGGAGAAGGCGGCGCTCGCCTTTCCGGCGGACAGCGTCAGCGCATTGCAATCGCGCGTGCGTTACTGCGCAACGCGCCCTTGCTGTTGCTCGACGAAGCGACTTCGGCCCTGGATGCTGAAAGCGAGCGGCTAGTGCAGGACGCGCTCGACCGGCTGATGGCCGACCGCACGACGATCGTCATCGCTCACCGCCTCGCGACGGTACGCGCGGCCGACCGCATTGTCGTCATGGATCACGGAACGATCGTCGAAGAGGGCACGCACGCGACGCTGACGCGCCACGGCGGCCTCTATGCGCGGTTGGCGCGGCTCCAGTTTGAAGACCGCGCCGCCTGAGCCTTAGGCGCCGGCGCCGCCTGGCGTCGTTGTACCGGGGGTTCCCCTCCCACGGCGGGACGCACCTTTGCGCGCAGTCGTCGAGCGCTTGCGGGCCGCGGGCTTGCGAGCAGCGGTCCCAGTTGAAGCCTTGCGCGTCGCTGCCGGCTTGGCTGCCTTCGCGCGAGTGGTCGTCTTCTTTGCCGTCGAGCGCTTGGCAGCGGGCTTCTTTGCGCTCGAACGCTTCGTGCTGCTTGCAGCCGCCTGCGGAGTGCCTTCGTCCGTCCATTTGCCCGACAGGACTCGTTGCGCCGCATCAGCGACCGCCTCGGCAATCAGCGAGCCCAGCTTGGACGCACTCGAAACCATCGTGCTTGCTGCAGCCTGAGCCGTGTCGGCGGCATCGAGACCCGCGTCGCGGATCTTGCGACGCGCGGCCGGACTTGCACTGATTGCGGCTGCAGCAGCCGCCAGGCCTGCTGCCAACATTTCACGGCTCATCGCCGCCTTGGCGAGCTTGTCGACAGTGCTTTCACCGCCCGAAGACGATTTCTTCCGCGTCGTGGATTTGGCCATCGTAAACCTCTCTTTCGGTCTTGCCCCAGAAGACACTTCAACTGCTGAACGGTTCCGTTTCGGCAACGAACCGTGCCTGTAATTCCGGAGGTTTCAAATGCCCAGATACGTTAAAGGGGACCGTTGCCCAAGCAACGATCCCCTCGAACATGGTCAGCGGCCGGAAGTGATTGGCCGTCCGTCCAGCTTTACGGCCGACGAACACCCCTTTCCGACCTCTGTGCTGAACCATGAGACATCGGATCACCTCCTTTCGCTGCGTTGAAGCTGAGGTGAGAATGATTCGTCCGGGCGCAAATCACAAGACTTGTAATGCGCTGCAAATCTGCAATCTTTGGGAATTCGCGCGTTGAAATCCTACGCGCGGCAATCCTCGACAACATGAGCGATTTCGGTTCCCGCTGGCATGACCAGCGCAGGTGAGCCCGGCATCGAGACCGCGAACCTGCCACGGCTGAATGCAATTGCGTCGAGCAGCGGATCCATCCCGCCGACCTGCGCGATGATTCGTCCCGAGGACTGGTCGAACCGCGATGCAAGATTGCGCGAATCCGAGCTGGTCCAGAACGACATGCTGGATGCAGGCGCCGCACTGATTCGCGACAGAGTCACGAGCCGGGTCACCTTACCGCAGGCTATGACCATGCGCGTCGAGCCAGCGCCGTCGACGAACGCGGCTTCGCTTCCGCCAGTGACGGCACGATAGGTCCAGGCGCCGGGGCTGACCTGCCAGTAGCTGAAATCCGTTTGCGCGGGCTGCGTCGGAACCTGTGCCTCGGCTGCCTGATTCAATTGAGGGCCGAATGCCAGCGCGACGGCCATCGCGGCGAACGCGATCCTTCTCACTCTCACTCCTGTCACTTGCCCAGGCGGTCGATCTTGTCCCGCAGTGCGGCGAGCTCTGCACGCAGCTGTTCGAGCTCGGAATCGCCCGACGGCTTCTTCTCCGCCGTTGGCTTCGCCTTTGACGCGGCGGGGCCGGCAAACGCACGGCTGGTGCTTTCGAACATTTCCATGTTGCGTTTGGCGAGGTCGGCGAAGACCTTGCCGCCGAACGCGTCTCGCATCGCGCTCTGGTTGCGCTGGAACGCGTCCATCGCCGCTTCGAGATATTGCGGAACCATGCCCTGCATCGAATTGCCGTAGAGCCCGATGAGCTGCTTCAGGAAATTCACCGGAAGCATGGTCGAACCGCGCGCTTCCTCGTCGACGATGATCTGGGTCAGCACCTGGCGGGTGATGTCTTCGCCGGTCTTCGCATCAACGACTTCGAACTCACGGCCTTCGCGCACCATTTCGGCGAGACGGTCCAATGTGATGTAGGACGAGCTTTCCGTGTCGTAGAGACGACGGTTAGCATATTTCTTGATAGTCACCTTGTCCGAAGACTTGGCCATGAACCGCTCCCGAGAACCGATGGACCACCTACTACCGGACCAGTGTGCACCGCAACATGAACACGCTCCGCGTCCGCTTCCGTTATTTCTCGAAATGGTACGGATGGTCGGCGAGCGCGATCCCGAGACCGCGCGCGCGGCGCTAGACGGGCTGGCGAAATACGAGAATGCGCCGAGGCCGCGAACGCGTGTCCCGCTTCCGGTTGTCGCGAAGGCCGGCCCTGCGGTGCTGCGCGATCACGGCGGCGAAGGTCCTTGCGCGATCCTCGTTCCTTCGCTGATCAATCCGCCGGATGTGCTCGATCTCGACGACGAGGTTTCGCTTGCCGCTGCGGTCTCGCAGATGGGCCGCCGAAGCCTGCTTCTCGATTGGGGCGCTGCCCGGGATCGCGCGGATCTCGACATCGCGGGGCATGTCGAAAAACTGCTGGTGCCGTTGATGTCCGAGCTGAACGAACCGCCGGCCTTGGTCGGCTACTGCCTCGGCGGGACGATGACGATTGCGGCAGCCAATCTCGCGCCGGTCGAGCGGGTTGCGACGATCGCCGCGCCATGGCGTTTTTCAGACTATCCCGAGGACTCACGCAAGTCGCTGCTGGACCTGTGGATGCACGCGCGGCAGGCGGCAGCTGCTCTCAAGGTCCTTCCGATGGAAGTGCTGCAGGCGGCATTCTGGTCGCTCGATCCGTCGCGGACCGTCGCCAAGTTCGCACACCTCTCATCGCTCGATCCGGCAGGCCCGCAAGCCCGGCGCTTCATCGTCCTCGAGGATTGGGCGAACGAAGGCGAGCCCCTGCCCCTCCCCGCCGCGCGCGAGCTCATCGAGGATTTCTTCGGCGCGGACTTGCCCGGGACCGGGGGATGGAAGGTCGGCGGCAAGACGATGACCGACGCAGTCCTGGCTCCGACGCTCCACTGCACCGCCGCTCATGACCGGATCACTCCGGCACAGAGCGCTCCGTACGGCGCGGTGCGCGAAATCGCTTCCGGCCATGTCGGAATGGTGGTCGGCTCGGCGCGCGGGGAGCTTCACGATGCCTTGTCGCGTTTCCTCGACCCGGCTTGCCGCTCCCAACCCTAAACGCTAACGACCGCCGGAACGCACCCGTAGCTCAGCTGGATAGAGCGCTGCCCTCCGAAGGCAGAGGCCACAGGTTCGAATCCTGTCGGGTGCGCCATTCTTCGAAATCTTTATATTTGCCGGCGAAGCCCGCCGCCGAGCCCGGCGGGCTTCGGCGTCGCCCTATCTGTTGACGATGTTTGGATCGAGTGGGCAGGTCGGAATTCCGTCAGCCGAAATCATGTTCGGCTCAATGGTCAGGCAATAAGAATAGTCCTGCCCGTCATTGTTCGTATCGTCGATTAGCAGCGAACTGGTCGACACCAGGCTGGGCGCCAGCTGCCCATGGCCGCCACCGCCCTTTTGAGAAATTGTGACAGCCTGATCGACTGTGTCTGGGAAGACGACATTGTAGCTATTGCCGTTTCCATCGGTGATGGTCCCGGACAGCATGAAAGTGATGTCGGTCTCATTACTGAATTGGTGGTTCGGATCGGTCATTTGGTTGAGATCGATGTCACCGTTCGATGCAACGACACCGGTGCTGGGCGGGTTGGAAGTGGCCTGCGAATAGGTCGCGGAGGCCGTCAGCGTGCTGCCGTTTAGCGTACCCGTGACGTTTACGTTCACTCCGAGCGTCATGTCTGGCTTTGGCATTCGTCATCCCCTCGTCATTTGAGGAAAGCCCCCACGTCATACCGAACACGGCCTGCGTCTGCGGGAGCGGATGCAGGTAGGCCCGTCTCTCTGGTCGTTCTTTGAAGATATTTCGCCGCGCCCATCAGCCTTGCGTCCATGAGTCTGGGTTCTGCCGGAAGGTATTGCGCCGCCTGCTGCAATCTGGCGCGAGCCGCAGGTTCGTTGCCCGCGGCGCGAAGCTCCATTCCGTCGAGCATGTCGATCATGATCCACGCGAAGCGTTCGTCGGCAGACTTGGTCCCCCCGTTCCAGGTGAAATCCTTGCGGAAGCGCGCGATGAGACCCTGCGCGGCCTCCCGCCGCCCGGCGGCCACCGCGACCGCGATCTCCATCCATCGGGCAGGAAGCAGGCAATCGGTGCGCCATTCGAGAACGGACCCGTCGGTCGCCACAAGCCTTTGCGCGTTCTCGAGCGCCAGCGCATTGGCTTCGCGCGCGGCAGACCAATCGCCCGCCATCATGCTTGCCTCTGCTGTAGCGTTTGCGGCCTTGACCCCAATTTCCTGCCACAGCCGGTTCGACGGGTCGCGAGCCTGGAGGCCCTGGATCTCCTTGAGACCACTGCGAGCCGTGACCATTGCTTCGCGAGGCAAGCTTGTTTCGAGCTGGAGTTGCGCCGTCCTCAACTGCGCGACTGCAAGCCCTTCCTTGGCCTTGCTGTCAGCCGAATCCGCGGCAAGCAGGCTGCGATAGATGGCAGCTTCCCGTGTGCGGTCAGCAAGAGCGCTCGCGTGGTTCAGCAAGCGTCGCTCCGCATCGGCCTTCCACGCCAGCATCTGGGCACGATTGTAACTGGGCTCGCGTTTGTCCGACGCCCGCTCGGTCAGCCTGGCCCACACACCTTCGCCATTGTTGAAATAGCCAAGCGCCTTCTCGGCCTGATTATCATCCAGTTCGAGAATGCCGAGACTTTGATTGGCGTAGCCGACTTCCCCGTTCCACGCGTCGTTGGATGGGTTGAGTTTGGCCAGTTTCTCTGCGTTGGCGAGGTACTGCCCAAAGAATTCGCGCCCAGTCTTTAGGTCACCCCGCTGCCAGGCAATGTAGCCCACCCAGAACACGCTCTGCGCGTGGTCGAAGATGCGCTGGCCGTTGTTCGGGTCTCTCGCGAGCAATTCGCGGGTTGTCCCGGCCGCTTGCCTGAAGGCCGCTAGCGCGCCTTCACTGTCGCCACGCAGATTGCGAACCTCGGCCACAAGCTGGAGCGCCCGGGCCCGCCGTCCCAACGCGTCGGGATCGAGCTTCGTCGGATCCTGCCGCAAATAATAGGCGAGCGCGCGGCGGCCGACCGTGTCCATCACGTCCAGACGCCCGACCGGCTCCAGCTTCTTCCGCAGGTCCGTTAGCATGAATTCGACGAGGCCGTCGGCTTGCGTCCGTTGCAGTTGCGCATCGTTGCGCTGCTCGCGCGCTTCATCGCGGGCCATGACCGCGGTGACCGCAAGGCCGCTGGTCACTGTCATTCCCGCAAGCGACGCCGCGACGGCATAGCGAAGCCGTCTCTGCCGCCGCTGCGCCTCGCGGCGGACCAGCTCGTCCAAGCCGACGCCAATCAGGCCGGCCACGACCTTCAGCTTGCCGAGCCTCTTGCCGTCTCCTTCCGGCCGCAGGTCGGCGGCGATCGGCTCAGCCGGTACGTCGGTGATCGTCCCATCGCGATCAACCACGAAGCGCATCGCCGGCGGGAAACACTCCAGCGCTTCCTGCCCAGGCACGCGGCTGGCCCAGGGCTCGCCTCCCGCAATGACCGCGAAGACACGCGCGTCGCCGTTGAGCTGTTTGTAATTCCGGATCTCTTCATTGACCCAGGGCGACGCCGCGGACGCAGGCGAACAGACGACGATCAGGGCCGAAGCGCTGCCAAGCGCGCTCTTGATGGCTTCGTTGAGGCTTCCGGCGGCCGAAAGCTCCTCGCGATCCTTGAAGATGGGATGCAGACGAGCGGGCACAGGGCCCAGCAGCGTGGCCGTTCCGATCATGCGCTTGGGGACGCGATAGGTCTCCAGCTCTCGGTGCAGCCACTCGGCGATCTGTCGATCTCGATGGCTGTAGCTCAGGAACGCAATGTACCGGAACTCCGCCATCGCGAATCGCCCCCGGATCGTACAAACGCGTAAACGCGAAATTAATAACATGCGAGAGGAAGGCGGACCAACTTATGCAACTGAGATTTCGCGATTGCGCGGGATGAAACCACGCATCCGTTAGTCGAAGAACAACCGCTAGGCCCTTGACTCAAAGGATTAATCCGTCCCCCATTGGAAATCAGGGGAATTCGGTGAACGGCTCGACCATGCAGCACTGCATTCGCGGCACGGTGGTCGCAATGAGCGGCGCACTGCTCGCATCCGGTTGCGCCACGACGACGAACCCGAGCGCGCCGGTCAACGAGACGGTACTCGACGCAACTTCTCAGTACGTGGTGCAGGCCCAGGCCCGCGGCCGGTCGCTCAAGCTGAAGGTCGATCCAGGAGCGCCCTACTTCGTCCTTCTCAACGACAAGATCGCGAAAGAGCTGCGGCTGGTGGGCACGAAAGCCGCCACGCTCGCCGTCGGACCGATGCGCCTCAAGGGGAGCACCCGGTCGGAAAAGCTCACCATCGGCGGCGTTACCGCGTCGAAGCCAGTCATGTGGGTGAAGGGGCAGGCGATCCGGGATGCGGACGGGGTCATCAATCCCGCCAATCTTCCGGGCGATCGAGTAACCCTGCGCCTGCAGGCACCTCAGCCGGGCGAGCAGATCATTGAACTACCGATGCGCTTCGACCGGCAGCGCGGCCTTTACTACGAGTTCGACTTTGGAGCGCAGCTGATCCTCACGCGCTTCACGCTCGAGGATTCGCTGACGACCGCGACGGGAGCGGCGGCATCGGTGATTGCCAAGAGGCGCAGCGGGCTGTGGGAGGGCGGGCCGTTCGTGCACCAGGTCCGCTTTGGCGTCCCTCGACCAGTCCGCCGGATGGTTCTCGGCCAACCTTTGTCGGTCAAGGGCTTCCCGCTCAACGAGTTCGCTGTGCGCATCATGGACGATCGCGGCAGCTTCCTGCTTCCCGAAAAGGAAGTGCCGACGGCGGTCGAGGACGAGGACGGCGTGATCGTTACCGGGAAGAACAAACGCAATTACGGGGCAGCGCACTTCTGGCTGATGATCGGTAGCAAGGACCTCTCGCGCTGCAGCAGCATCAGCTACGACAGCCGGGCGAAGCGCATGATCCTGAGCTGCTCGCCTGCAACATCATAGTGGATTGAAAGGGGCGTTTATGAAGAACTCGATCCTGCTTGCCGCAACGGTCACGGCAGTCTTTGCGATTCCTGCTTCTGCGAGCGCTCCCCAGCCCACTGCCGCTTCGGTCGAGCAGTTCGCAAACTGCGCCACCGCCAATTACGAAGGCGCGGAGTTGCTGGCGACCCAGCCCGGCTCTGCCGAGGAGCAGGACGTTCTGTCGGAGTACAACCGGCTCGGCTGCAACGCACCTGCGATCGGCGCCGGCATTCTGCGTGGCGCAGTCGCGGAGCAACTGTTCAAGACGGATTTCGGGAGCATCGGCGCCAGGGCGCGGCGTGACAACATCGAGGTTTTCACCGTCGACATGAGAGAGCTCGAAGCATTGAGCGACGAGGCCAAGAAGCGCATCGACTATGTTGCCTTCGGAACCTGCGTTGCGGCGTCCGATCCGAAAGCGTCGTCCAGTGTGCTGAGCACGGCCGTCGAAAGCGCGGAAGAGCGCGCCAGGCTGACGGAGCTTGTCCCGCAATTCGCTTCATGCCTGACCGAGGGCGAGCGGTTCACCTTCTCAAGAGCCGACCTCAGGAGTGCACTCGCGGAGGGCGCTTACCGGCTTGCACTTGCCCAAACGCTTTCCCAGGATGTCGTCGTCACAGGCACTCGTGATCCGTCGAAGACCATCCAGTGCAAGCTTCAGGATGTTGCGGGAACACGCATCCGCAGGAACATCTGCCGGACCGAAGCGCAATGGAAGGATCAGGACCGGGCCAAGGAATATAGTGCGGAAGAGATCAAACGCCGGGCCCATGAATTCGAAGAAATCCAGACGACGATCGAGACACGGAGCCGTTTTCCAAGCGGAGCGTAAGCGGGCACCGGCTGCGTTCCTCATAGTCTAAATTGGAACCCCGCCCGCGGCGCTCCCGTTGGGCGGGCAATGATCCATCTGCCACTTACCCCGCCCGAGGACTTCGAGCCCCCGAACTCGTCCGAGGATTTCTACGCCGAAGTCATCAGGCTGATGGCGGAATCGGAAATCCCGTTCCTCCTGTCCGGCACCTACGCCTTGGCCTGCTACACCGGCATCAAGCGCCCGACGAAGGACGTCGACGTCTTCGCCAAGGCCGGTGACGCACTGCGGATGCTTTCGTTCTTCAAGGACAAGGGCTTCGACGTCGAGATCGTCGACGATCGCTGGCTCGCCCGGGTGACCAGGGGCGAGCAGTTCGTCGACATCATTACCAACATGCCGACCTCGGCCACACACGTGACCGACGAGTGGTTCCAGGACGCTCCGGAAGCGCGACTGTTCGATACGAAGGTGCACCTCGTTCCGCCGACGCAGTTCGTCTGGTCTAAAATCTACGTGCAAGACCGCTACCGCTACGACGGGGCCGATGTCGCGCATATGATCCTGAGGCGCTCCGAGGACATCGACTGGACGCAGCTCATTTCAAGCATGGAGCTGCACTGGGAGGTGCTGCTCGTCGCGGTCCTCAATTTCCGCTTCATCTATCCGAGCGAGCGGCACCTGATCCCGCGCTGGGTGATGGACGAGCTGCTGGAGCGGCTGCACGCCCAGCTGGCCATGCCTTCGGCTGGAAAGCGCGTCTGCCGCGGCCGGATCTTCAGCCCGCGCGATTACCAGATCGACATCGGTGAATGGGGCTTCTCCGAAGCGGTCGGAAACCTCGAAGAAGATTATGCCAAGCACTGAGACGATCACGATTGCCGCCATCGGCGACCTCCACGTCACCGAAAATAGCACCGCCCCGTATCGCGAGATGTTCGCGGAGATCTCGCGCGTCGCGGATGTGCTCGTTCTCTGCGGCGATCTCACCAATTTTGGGAAGACGAGCGAGGCCGAAATCCTCGCGGAGGACATCCGCACTTCCGCGATCCCGGTGATCGGCGTGCTCGGCAACCACGATTACGAATGCGGGCAGCCCGAAGTCGTCGCCGAGATTCTTCATGAGGCGGGCATGACCGTGCTCGACGAGCAGGCGATCGAGATCAAGGGGGTCGGTTTCGCCGGCGTCAAAGGCTTCATGGGCGGATATGGGCGCGGCGAACTCGCCCCCTTCGGTGAGCCCATCGCGAAGGCGTTCGTGGACGAGGCGATGAATGAGGCTCGCAAGCTCGAAAATGGGCTACGCTCATTGCGCACCGAACGCAGCGTTGCGGTGCTTCATTACTCGCCTGTCGTCGACACGCTGGAAGGCGAACCGATCGAGATCTTTCAGTATCTGGGATCGGCGCGGCTGGCGGATGCAATCGACCGCTTCGACCATGTGAAGGCTGTCGTTCACGGCCATGCACATCACGGAAAATACGAAGGCCAGACGGTGCGCGGGGTTCCCGTCTACAACGTCGCGCAGTTCGTGGTGCGCGAGCAGTTCAAGCGCCCCTACGCGCTGCTCGAAATCTAGTCCTTGCCTTGGCCCGGAATGCTCGTCGGCGTGTGAAGAGTCTCGATGACGTAAAGACGTTTGACGAGGACGTAGCAAACCACGGTGAGCGGCGCCGCAAGGATCACACCTAACGTGCCGAACAGGATGCCGAAGGCGATCAGCGAGAAGAGCAGGACAACGCCTGGAAGGTCGACGGCATATTGCTGGACCAATGGCGTCAGAACGTAACCTTCGAACTGCTGGACCGCAAAATAGAGCAGCAGCACCCAAAGTGCGAGATCGGGGCTGACCGCGAGGGCGAGGAGGATCGCGGGAACCGCCGACAGTAGCGGTCCGGCAAACGGAATGAATTCGAGCAGGCCGGCCAACAGACCCAGAGCAAGCGCCGAAGGCATTCCGAGCGCCCAAAGACCGATCCCGGTGAGGAGCCCGACAACCACCATCGCGATCAGCTGGCCTCGGAGCCAGAGGCGCAATGCCTGCTCGGATTCGGTGATAGATTCTAGGGCCAGCGCTCGCTTGCCCGACGGGATCATCTTGACGGCTCCGGTCAGATAGAAGCGCGGCTGGGTAGCCAGGAAGATACCGGCAACGATGACGACGATGACGTCGGCGATGCCGCTCCCAATCGATACGACCGTACCCGCAAAGGCGGAAAGGCTGCTGCCGCCCGGGGCACGGATACTTTCGGCCAATTGCTTGATCTGCTCGCCGAGGCCGAGGTCACCCATTCGCGCCTCGAACGCCCGCCATGCCGCGGGAAGCGTTTCTCTCAAAGTCTGGACCTGGGCGGCGACGTGCGAGCCAAACAAGGCAATCAAGGCGATCGCCACGCCGAGTATGATGGTGATCGACAAGGCGACGGCGATACCGGGACGGCATCCGATCAGCTTTTCAAGGCGGTCTCCGAGAGCCCGAAACACGGTCGCGACGACGATCGCGCCGAAGAACATCAGAATCAGGGTGCGAAGCTGCCACGCTAGGATGAACAGCGCGGTCAGGCCGAGGACGATCAAGACCCGATGGACGAACCGGCGGTCGCTCGTTTCGTCCGCCTTGCGGGCCATCAGGCTGCGGGCCAGCTTTCGAGGATCTGCACGAAGCGGCTGAGCCAGGCGTTCGTCTGGTGACCGTCGACTACGCGATGGTCGATGGTCAGCGTGACGTAAGCCATCGGACGAACGAGGATGGCGTCCTGCCCGCCCACTTCACGGACGATGACGCGCTTCTCGAGCTTGCCGACGCCGAGGATTGCGGCCTGCCCCTGATGCAGGATGATCGGCGCCGCGAGTAGCGAGCCGGACACGCCGTGGTTGGAGATGGTGAAACTGCCGCCGGACACGTCCGAACGGTCGAGCTTTCCTTCCCGGGCTCGGCGGGTGAGCTCGTCGAGCTTTGCGCCTACCTGCTCCAGCGAAAGTGAGCCCGCGTCCTTCACGACGGGGACGACGAGCCCCTTCTCGCCGAGCGCGGTGCCGACGCCGATGTCGATCGTCGGCGAGATGGCGATGCGGTCCTTTTCCCAGCGCCCGTTGATCGCAGGCGCGACCGCCATGGCCTCGGCCGCCGCCTTCACGATATAGGCGGTGTAACTGAGCTTCGTGCCGTTCGCGGCCATCACGGTCTTGTGCGCGGCGATCGCCGAGAAGTCTGCTTCGAAGACCGCAGTGACATGCGGCGCTTCGCTGACCGCGCGGGCCATGTTCTCGGCAATCGTCACCCGCATGCGATCGTGCGGAATGTCCTGGGCCGAGAAATGGCGCGGCTGCGCAGTCGTCGGCTCGCCGACACTGACGACGGTTGCCGACGCAACGAGGCGATCGACGTCCTCGCGGGTGATGCGGCCGTTGCGTCCCGTACCGCTGATCCGCGACGGGTCGATCCCGTGCTGCAGGCAAGCGCGCCGGACCGACGGCGATAGCCGCGTCTCGATCTCGCTGACGGGTTGTTGCGGCGGAGCTGCTTGCGGACTGACCGAAGGTTGATCCGCCTTCGCCGGAGCGGCTCCTTCGGCAGGAGCATCCTCCGTGCTGATGCGACCAAGCAGCGCGCCCGGAACCGCTTCGGCATCCGTGTCGAGAAGAATTTCCGAAAGGACCCCGGCTGCCGGTGAGGGCACTTCCTGAGTGACCTTGTCGGTTTCCAGTTCGACCAACGGATCGTTCTCGGCGACCGCATCGCCGATCTGCTTGAGCCAGCCGCGGACGACCGCCTTTGTGCCTTCCTGCTCGTCGGGAACGCGGATCTCGATCAAGTCAGAATCCTACCAGCCGGTCGATCTCGGAACGAATGCGCTCGACCGTCGGAAGCGCCCATTCCATCAGCTTGGGATGGTGGGGGCTCGGGATGTCCGGCATGGTCATCCGAGCAACCGGCGCGTCGAGGTCGAGGAACGCCTCGTCGGCGACGACCGCGGCAATCTCCGCGCCGAAGCCGCCGGTCCGAAGGTCCTCGTGAACGATCAGGCAGCGCCTCGTGCGGCGAATGCTCTCAAGCACCATCTCGCGGTCCCAAGGCATGAGCGTGCGCAGGTCGATGACGTCGGCGGAAATGCCATCAGCGGCAGCTTCGCAGCGCGGCACCATCGCACCCCAGGTGACGATGGTGATCCGGTCGCCCTCACGGGTCTTCTTCGCCCGGCCGAACGGCAGGACGTAATCGTCCCCCGGCCACGGCCGCCGCGCCCAGCTGTCGTCGAGCATTGCGCGATGCTCGAAGAAGAGCACCGGATCATTGCCGCGAAGCGAGCCGCGCAACAGGCCGACCGCGTCCTCGGCATTCGAAGGCACGGCGACCTTCCAGCCCGGATTGTGGACGAACTGAACCTCGTTCGTCTGGCTGTGCCACGGGTCGCCGCACTTGAAGAAGCCACCCGGCACTCGAAGCACCATCGGCGCGGCGTAACGGTTGTGGGTCCTCCAGCGCATCGTGCCGCAATCGTTGATCTGCTCGGTCGCCGGCTCGGCATATTTGCGAAACTGGATCTCAGGCACGGGCATCAGACCGGCGAGCGCCATTCCGACGGCCCGGCCCACGATCCCTTCTTCGTTAAGCGACGTGTCGAAGACGCGGTTGCGGCCGAACTTCTCCTGAAGCCCAAGTGTCACGGCATGGACGCCCCCCTTCGGTCCAACGTCTTCGCCGAACACGCAGACGCGCGGATTGGTGCTGAGCTCCTGGTCGAGCACCCGGCGGATCGCCGTGACCATGTTGATGCGCTGGCCTTCAGGCTTCGGCTCGTCAGTCGACGGCGGCGCCTTGTAGCCGGCGTTCCAGAGCCCGCCGACCTGCTGCATCTCGCCATCGAAAAAGACATGGTCGGTGACGACTTCCGGCGTGGAGATCCCGCGGCTCTCCGCATCCGCACGAGCAGCGCCGACTTCCCAGGCGACTTCGCTTTCGATCCGCTCCCAGTCCTCGTCGCCGATCTGGAACGCAGAACAATGCGCCTTGAGCTTAGGCAGCGGATCGCGTGCCCACTCGGCCTCGATCTCCGCTTCCGACTTGTAGCTTTGGGTGTCCTGGAAGCTGTGACCCTCGAGCCGCGGAACCGTCAGCCGCAGCAATGCGGGTGCCCGCTTGGTCCGAACGTGCCTGACCGCTTCCTTCACCAACCGTTCCGCCTCGACCGGGTCGGTGCCGTCGCCGTTGAAGATTGTCAGACCCGAGAAGCTCGCGAGATTGGCAGCAATATCCTTGCCAGGTGTTTGATATTCCGACGGAACCGAAATTCCGTAGCCATTGTCTTCGATGTAAATTAGCAGCGGCAATTGTTGTGTCGTTGCAATGGTTAACGCGGACCAAAATCCACCGGTAGCGCAGCTCGCGTCGCCGCCGAGCACCAACGCAATGGCGTCATCCGGCCCCTCGTTCAGAACCTTGGTCTTGTAGTCGATGGCCTGCGCCCAGCCGGTCGCGGGCGTGTACTGCGCCCCTACCCCGCCGCTCATCGGCAGGGCATGAGCACCGCCCGGGTTCGGGTAATTGAAGACCACGCCGATGTCGCGGCCATCGGAATAACCGCCGGCGAGGCCCATGCCGGAGCCGAGCGCATCGGCAAGCGGAACTTCCAGCGCCAACAGCAAAGGCCGCGAGCGGTAGTAGCCGCACGCCGCATCACCATCCTTGAGCTGAAGACCGAGCAGCACCTGGGCCATGTCATGGCCGCGTGCCGAAAACTGGTAGAGGACCTTCTTGGCGGGTACGAGTTCCTGCTCTTCCAGGCGGTCCATTTCCCGGCTGGTCAAAACCAGCCTCGCGACCTCGCGCCAATTCACGTCTGCGGAAACCTTGCCCGGGTCGCGGTCAGCCATGGCGAGTTACGCGTCCAGCGCCTCGACCACGGCGGCGGTAAATCGATCGATCTGATCGTCGCCGAGGCCCACGACGTTGAATCGGCCGCTGTCGGCCATGTAGATCGCATGCTTCTCCCGCAGTGCGAGCACCTTCTCCTTGCTCAGCGGAAGCATGGAGAACATCCCGAACTGATTGCCGATGTACGCGAGACGCGGATCGGCGGATGCAATACGCTTGCGGACAGCGTTGATCCGGTCGCGCATCGCGGCCAACTCACGCGGCCACCGATCGCGGAGCTCCGGCGTGTCGAGCACGAGCCGGACCGCGGCCGCGCCATGATCGGGCGGCATCGACCACATCTCGCGAGCCCGCTGAAAGACGTGTCCCATCGCCCGCACAGTCGCCTCTTCCGTCCCCGTCTTGAGGAACAGTGAACCGACGCGGTCGCGATAGACGCTGAAATTCTTGTCGCAGCTCTGAGCGACGATCACCTCGCCGCACGAACGAAGCATCAGCCGGACGCCTGCGGCATCCTCTTCGAGCCCGCGCCCGAAGCCCTGGTAGGCGATGTCCACCAACGGCAGCAGCTTCCGCTCTGCGCAGACGCTCGCGACCGCTGCCCACTCGTCCGGGCTCAAGTCCGCTCCGGTCGGATTGTGGCAGCAGCCGTGGAGCAGGACGACGTCGCCGGCCCGGGCTCTCTCCAAAGCCCCCATCATGCTGTCGAACAGGACGGTGGAATTCTCGCGGTCGTAATAGGGATATTCGACGATCTGCAGGCCGACGGCGCGAATGATCGGGGGATGGTTGGGCCAGGTCGGAGTGCCGACGTGAACGCGCGCCTGCGGGTTGACCGTCGCGATCAGCTCGAAGCCCAGCCGGAGCGCGCCGCAGCCGCCCGGGGTCTGCACACCCGCAATCTTGTTGTCGTCGGCAAGGTCGCCGAGGAGAATCGGACGGATCAACTCGGCAAAACGCTTGTCGCCTGCGCTCCCGAGGTAGGATTTGGTCTCCTGGGTCTCGAGCAGGATGCGCTCGGCATCCTTGATTACCGGGAGGATGGGTGTGCGACCGACACCGTCGCGGAAGACGCCGACGCCGACGTCGATCTTCTCCGGCCGCGGATCGGCGTTGCAGAGCGCAATCAGTTGAAGGAGTGAGTCGCTCTCGACCGGGGGGAGATCGGCCAGCGTCTTGGCGCGGGTGTCGGTTTCGCTCAGCATGAAGCGCGTCTAGCGCGCCTAAGCGTCGTAATCCACTGCGACCCCGTCACCGACCGGAACCGACTGGCAGGTCAGCACATATCCGGCCGCGACCTCCTCGTCGGTAAGGCCATAGCGGGCCGCCATCTCGACCTTGCCGCTGGTGACTTTCGCTCGGCAGGTCGCGCACACGCCCGCCTTGCAGGCAAAGGGCGCAGGCAGGCCGGAAGCGCGCGCGCTGTCGAGAATGTTCGCTTCGGTGAAGGCGACGCGGCGGGTGCGTCCGTCGAGCGTGACCGACATGGTCGCGCCGGCAGCCTTGGTCTGCAGCTGCGCCATCTCCGCCGCGAGCGCAGCCGAAGGCCGGTCGGCGGTGAAACGCTCGATGTGGATGCGCTCCTTGTCGACGTTGCGGTCGAGCAAGGCGCCTTCCGCCGCATCCATCATCGGGCCGGGGCCGCAGATGAACCAGGCGTCCACGCTGGCCGGATCGCCGATCAGCGCAGTGATCGCCTCGTCGCAGCGCGTGCGGTCCAGCATTCCGTTGAAAAGGTCGATGTCGCCCTCTTCCTCGGCGAGGAAGTGGTGGAGCGACAGGCGGCCAAGGTAGCGGTCCTTCAGGTCAGCCAGCTTTTCGAGGAAGATTATCGAGCTGCTGTCGCGATTGCCGTAGAGCAAGGTGAACTGGCTTTCCGGTTCTTCCTTCAGCGTAGTTCGCAAAAGCGACAGGACCGGCGTGATGCCCGAGCCGCCAGCAATCCCGACAATGTGGCGTTTGTTGACAGGCGCGAATTCGGTCGTGAAGCTGCCATGCGGAGGCATGACTTCGACCGTGTCGCCGGCCTTGAGGCTATCGCCGACCCAGTTCGAAAAAACGCCGCCGGTGATGCGCTTAACCGTGACCATCCAGTCCTGCTCTGCAGGCGCCGTGCACAGCGAGTAGTTCCGGCGAACTTCCTCACCGCCGATGGTCGCTTTCAATGTCAGATGCTGTCCGGCTTTGAAGGCGAATGCGTCGCGAAGCTCAGCGGGGATTTCGAAGCGGATCGAATTGGCATCGGCGGTCTCGGGAACGATCTCCGCGACCTTCAGCGGATAGAAGTGCGCGCTCATTACCAGGTCGCGTCGGGATAGGTGCGCGGCAGGAACTGCATGACTGCGAGTACGTGGCCGAGATGCTCGCTGTGATGGCCGCGCCGGCCGCCGAGGATCGGGCGCTGGTCGGCGGGAACATCTAGCTTCGCTTCGGCCAGGACATTTGCGATCGCGGATCGATATTCGTCCTCGAACTCGCGCGGGTCGGGCGCGATACCGCTATCGCTTAGTGCCTTAAGCGTCTCATCGACTTCGAACAGCTCCGGAACGAAACGCCAATTCCAATCGAGCCCCTCGGCCATGCGACGAGCGCTCTCTTCGGTGCCGTCGCCGAGGCGGATCACCCATTCCGACGACAGCTCGCGATGGTAGGCGACTTCCTTCACAGCCTTCGATGCGAACTCGACGAGGAAACGGTCGCTCGACCGGGTCAGGCGCTCGAACAGCATGTGCTGCCAGGTCGAGAACAGCAGATGACGCGCCATCGTCCGAGCGAAGTCGCCGTTGGGCTGCTCGACCAACAGGCAATTGCGGAAATCGAGAACGTCCCGGTGGAACGCCAGCTTGTCGCCGTCGCCAGCGCCCGCCTCTTCCAGCAAATGCGTCGCTTGCCCGATCAGGTCGAGCGACAGGTTCGCGAGGCTGAGATCGACCTCCAGCACCGGCGCATGGCCGCACCATTTGCTCAGGCGCTGCCCAAGGATCAGCGAGTCATCGCCGAGCCGAAGCAGATAATCGTGACGAGAGTCGACCGATGGTGCGTCGACTGGCGAAGCGGTCGCCATCAGATGTGCTTCACCTCGTCCGGAATGTCGTAGAAGGTCGGATGCCGGTAGATCTTGTCAGCCGCCGGTTCGAACAGCTCGCCCGCCTGCTCAGGATCCGACGCGACGATCGCCGCCGAAGGCACGACCCAGATGCTCACGCCTTCCTGTCGCCGCGTGTACGTGTCGCGCGCGTGGCGGAGCGCGAGCTCCGCGTCAGGAGCATGAACGCTGCCAAAGTGGCGATGCGAAAGACCGCCCTTGGTGCGGACGAAAACTTCCCAGAGCGGCCAGTCATGACTCATGCCGCCTTCCTTGCTTGGCGCTTGGCTTCGTGCGCAGCGGCAGCATCGCGAACCCATGCGCCGTCGTCCCAGGCCTTGCGGCGGGCTTCCATGCGCTCCTTCGCGACCGGGCCCTCGCCGCGGACGACCGAGTAGAACTCTTCCCAGTCGATCTCGCCGAAGTCGTAACGGCCCTTCTCCTCGTTCCATTCGAGCGCGGCGTCGGGGACTTTGAGGCCCAGGAAGTCCGCTTGCGGAACGGTAATGTCGACGAACTTCTGGCGGAGTTCGTCATTGGTCTCGCGCTTGATCCGCCAACGCATCGACTGTGCGGTATTGGGGCTGTCCTCGTCCGGCGGGCCGAACATCATCAGCGACGGCCACCACCAGCGATTGAGCGCGTCCTGCGCCATCCGCTTCTGCTCCGGCGTGCCGTTCGCCATGGCGATCATGATTTCGTAGCCTTGGCGCTGGTGGAAGCTCTCTTCCTTGCACACGCGGACCATCGCTCGGGCATAGGGGCCGTAGCTCGTCCGCTGCAGCGGCACCTGGTTCATGATCGCCGCACCGTCGACCAGCCAGCCGATCGCGCCGATGTCCGCCCAGGTCAGCGTCGGATAGTTGAAGATGGTCGAGTACTTGGCTTTGCCGCTGTGCAGCGCCTCGATCATCTCCTCGCGGCTCGTGCCGAGCGTCTCTGCCGCGCAATAGAGATAAAGCCCGTGTCCGGCCTCGTCCTGCACCTTGGCGAGCAGGATCGCCTTGCGACGCAGCGACGGCGCGCGGGTAATCCAATTGCCCTCCGGAAGCATGCCGACGATTTCCGAGTGCGCATGCTGCGAAATCTGCCGGGTCAACGTCCGACGGTAGGCCTCGGGCATCCAGTCCTTCGGCTCGATGAACTCATCAGCCGCAACGCGCGCCTCGAACGCTTCGAGGAGCTTCGGGTCCTCGAGGTTCTGGATCTTCGCCGTCTTCGAAAGCTCGGTCGTGTACATGGCGTGCGATGTAGCCCTCTCCGCCCTAAGGTTCAAACCTCGACGATCGGCCCGCCGATGGTCCGCGAATAACCGGTGAACTCCGCGATCGGTCGGCCATCCTCAGCTCTGACCGTCACCCGAGTCACGCCACTGCGGCCGACGCGGCTCATTTCCTCGCCTTCCGCAATCAGCGTTTCACCTTCCTTCGCCGCATCCAGGAAGACGATCGAGGCCTGCGCCGCAACGGTCCGCTCATTCTTGCCGTTGCAGACATAGGCGAAAGCCGTGTCGGCAAGGCTGAACACCATGCCCCCATGCGCAATGCGATGACCGTTGAGCATGTCTTCGCGCAGCACCATGCGCAGCCTCACATAACCAGCGCGCGCTTCCTCGATGACGATCCCCCAGGATGGCCCCGTCCCTTCGGAGGCGAGCATCTCGTGCGCGACGCGATCGGCCAGTTCGTCTGCGTCCACTTTCCCTCCTCTTGACCCAGCACTCGCCTTGCTTCTTCTCCTGCCGTCAAATCGGGGAGAGCGCCATGGCCGAATATGAGAACATCATCGTCGAACGTGATGGGCCGATCGCCCGGATCACGCTCAACCGGCCCGACCGCCTCAACAGCTTCACCGCTGCGATGCACGAAGAGCTGAAGAATGCGATCGACGAGATTGCGGACGCCAGGGTCGTCGTCCTGACCGGCGCCGGCCGCGGTTTCTGCGCCGGGCAGGATTTGAACGATCGCGCCGTTTCCAGCGGAGGGCATCCGGTCGATCTCGGGATGACCGTCGAGACGTCCTGGAACCCCCTGATCCGGAAGCTCACAAGCCTGCGCCAGCCGGTCATTGCCCGGGTCAACGGTGTTGCGGCGGGCGCCGGAGCCAATATTGCGCTCGCCTGCGACATGGTGGTCGCGGCACGGTCGGCGAAGTTTATCCAGAGCTTCTCGGCGATCGGCCTCATTCCGGACAGCGGCGGCACCTGGGTGCTCCCGCGCCTCGTCGGTCAGGCCCGCGCGATGGGACTCGCGCTCACCGGCGAGCCGCTTTCGGCCGAGAAAGCGGAGGAGTGGGGCCTGATCTGGAAATGCGTCGACGACGATGCGCTTGATTCAGAGGTCGACGCAATCGCGCAGAAGCTCGCCTCGCTGCCGCCGCTGGGGCTGACGGCGATCAAGAAGATGATCCGCGAGAGCTGGTCGCACACGCTCGACCAGGAATTGAACCATCAGCGCGATGCGATGCGGCGGCTCGGTTTCAGCGAAGACTATCGCGAAGGCGTCTCAGCCTTCCTCGAGAAAAGGCCGGCGAACTTCGTCGGACGATGATCGAAGGCTAGCCCTCGATTACGACCTCGGTACCGAGCTTCGTCAGGCCGAACAGCTTCTCCGCGAACGTCATCGGCATGCGGACACAGCCATGGCTGGCCGGATAGCCGGGGTTCACGCCGCCGTGCAGGGCAATGCCATATTCGTCGATGCGCTGCATAAAGGGCATCGGGGCGTTGCCGTACTTCTTCGAGCGGTACATCTTCCGCTTGTCGAGAACTTTCCAATAGCCGAGCGGGGTGACCATTCCGGTCCGTGCGCTGGAAACGGACGCCGCGCCGACGAGCACATCGCCCTTGTAGGCGTAGGCGGTCTGCGTGAGCAGATCGATAATGATCTTGGGGTCGCCCTCCGTCGGCAAGGTCTCGGCCCACACGAACTGCCCAGGAGCAAGACCCGCACGGCTGAAGGTGGCGATCATGGCCTTGTGAGCCTTCTCGGCATTTCCGACCGTCCACTTGTACGGCATCGCCTGGCCGACAGGCTGTGCAACCCTAGGTGCGGGCGCAATCGGAGCGGTTTCGCAACCGGCCAGAGCGATTGCGCTAACAACCACTAAACCTTTGAGCAGTTTATGCATTTTTAACCCGCGAGCTGGTTTATCTGATGCAGGATTGCCGTAACTCTTCGTCGCGCACAAGCGCCGATCACCCGCGGCCTTCAGCCTCCCCTTTCATCTTGGCGCGCAGCCAGTGAAGGAAGATGAGAATCAGAGCTGCCGCCGCGGTGTCGGCGATCCAGTCGATCGGGTCGCTGTCGCGATGTAGGGCCGGAATATATTGCACCAGTTCGATGAACGCGCCGAACAGCGAGAGGCCAGTTCCCAGATAGACCGGGCTTGTCCGCGGATAAGCAAAGGACGCGAGGCCGCCGAGTACCAGGAATGCCGCTATGTGCTGGACCTTGTCCGATGGCGCTCCGGGCAATTGGGGCGGCTGCGGCACCACCGCCATTGCGAATGCGAAGAGGGCAGCCGCCCAGAAGAGGAAACGAAGAATCGCGAGGCGGCGCTGTAAGGTCATGCGCCCTCTATTGCTTCGCGGCACGGCTGCTCGCAATGACGCCGCGCAAGAGGTGATCCGATGAAGACCGCGCAACTCCTGAATTATGCCTTCGACCGCTGGACTCCCGGCGAAGGCAATCTCGCCGAGCTCACCAGCGCGATCGATGGCGCACCCGTTGCGACGGCCGGCTCGGGCGGGCTCGATTTCGGGGCGATGCTCAAGCACGCACGCGAGGTCGGCGGGCCGGCGCTGCGCAAGTTAACCTTTCACGAGCGCGCCCGGATGCTGAAGGCGCTCGGCCAGACGATCATGGCGCGGAAGGAAGAACTGTACGAGCTCAACTATCTGACCGGCGCAACTCGCAAGGACGGCTGGATCGATATCGAGGGCGGCGCGGGCACCCTCTTCTCCTTCTCGTCCAAAGGCCGTCGCGAGCTGCCGGACGCGCATGTGCTGATGGACGGTGCGCTGGAGCCCTTGTCCAAGGCCGGCACCTTCGTCGGTCAGCATATCTACACCTCGCTGCAGGGCGCGGCGCTGCACATCAACGCCTTCAACTTCCCGGTCTGGGGGATGTTGGAGAAGCTGGCACCCACTCTTCTGGCGGGCATGCCGGCGATCGTGAAGCCGGCCTCGGCGACCTCCTATCTCACCGAGGCTGCGTTCCGGGTGATGATCGAATCCGGCGCGCTTCCCACCGGCGCGGTGCAGCTGATCGTCGGCGGCGTCGGAGACCTGTTCGACCATCTCGGCGGGCAGGATGTCGTCAGCTTCACCGGTTCCGCGTCGACCGCGCTCAAGCTCCGCACGCATCCGACCGTCATGCGAGAGTCCGTCCGCTTCATCGCCGAGCAGGACAGCCTCAACGCTTCGGTGCTCGGCACCGATGCAGCGCCAGGCACGCCCGAATTCGACTTGTTCGTTCGCGAGGTCGCGATCGAGATGACGGTGAAGGCGGGCCAGAAGTGCACCGCCATCCGCCGTGCCATGGTTCCGGCCGATTACCTCGATGCCGTTCAGGAAGCCTTGGCGGAGCGTCTCGCAGGCACGAAGGTCGGCGACCCCCGTGCCGAGGACACGCGCATGGGTGCGCTCGTGAGCCTCTCGCAGCGCGACGACGTTCGGCAGAAGATCGCTGAACTGGAAGCGGCTGGCGCAAAGATCGTATCGGGCGATCCTTCGGCCGATTCGCCCATCGCTGGCGGCGCCTTTCTTTCGCCGGTCCTCCTTCGCGCGGACGACCCCTGGAGATCCACGGCGGTCCACGACGTCGAGCCGTTCGGCCCGGTCTCCACAATCATGCCGTACAAGGACATGGACGACGCCATCGCCCTTGCGAACCGCGGGATGGGAAGTCTCGCCCTCTCCCTGTTCACCCATTCGACTGATGCCGCACGCGATTTCATTGGTGGAGCAGCCGCCTATCACGGCCGGATGCTGGTCATCGACCGCACCAATTCGAAGGAATCGACAGGTCACGGCTCACCCCTTCCCGTCCTCGTCCACGGCGGCCCCGGCCGCGCGGGCGGCGGAGAGGAAATGGGCGGCATCCGCGGCGTGAAGCACTACATGCAGCGCACCGCGATCCAGTCGTCGCCGACGATGATTGCCGCGATCACCAGCCAGTACGTTCCCGGAGCGCCCAAGCACATCATCGACGTGCATCCGTTCCGTCTCCGGATGTCGGAATTGAACGTCGGCGACACGTGGAAAACCGAAAGCCGCACCGTCAGCATCGAGGACATCGAGCATTTCGCGGAATTCACCGGCGACAAGTTCTACGCTCACATGGACGAGGAAGCGGCCAAGGCCTCGCCGATTTTCGAAGGGCGGGTCGCCCACGGCTATCTCATCCTGAGCTTCGCTGCAGGCCTGTTCGTCGACCCCGATCCGGGTCCGGTCCTCGCCAACACCGGCCTCGAGAACCTGCGCTTCCTGACGCCACTCTATCCGGGTGATTCCATGCGGGTTGAGCTCAGCGTCCGGTCCAAGTCGCTGAAGAGCGAGGAAACGGGCGTAGTCCGATGGGCGGTGGAGATCTTCAACCAAAAGGACGAGCTCGTCGCGACCTATGACCTCCTGACCGAGAACGTTCCTTAAGACGCAGGAACGCCGCGCCCCTGAGTTCGTTACTCGGGCTCAACGGAATAGGAGGCGGCAATGAAGGTTTCGGAAGTCATGACCAAGGACATCGAAACGGTGCGGCCGGACCAGCAGGCCCGGGATGCGGCGCGCTTCATGCTGCAGGCCGACGCAGGATCGATTCCAGTGACGGACGGGGAACGGCTGGTCGGCATGATCACCGACCGCGACATCGCGGTTCGCGGGGTTGCGCTGGGATATGGCCCGGAAACGCTCGTCAGTGAGCTGATGACCAGCGGCGTGGTGTCGGCGCATGCCGACGAGCCGGTCGAGGAAGCCGCGCGGAAGATGGGTGAGGCGCAGGTCCGCCGTCTCCCGGTCATCGACGATCAGGAAAGGCTGGTCGGTATCGTGAGCCTTGGCGATCTGGCTCGGGAAACCGACGAAGATACCGCGGGGCAGGCTCTCGAGGGCGTCAGCGCGCCCGGAAGCCAGCACCAGCAGTAGGCGCTACAAGCCTCTGACGAGCTTGGTCGCGACTGCGATCCACGGCGGATTTGCGACGATTTGCTGACGCCCCCCTGCTCCGGGTGGAAGTAGCTGCAGCCGTTCGTCGTCGCGGTCGATCAGGCGCCCGAAAAGGAAACGGCCGGCCGGCCTCGGCACAAGCACATCCCGATTGAGTGCTGCGGCGAAGCCGTCGGCTTCGACCGTGTCGCACCAGATCTCGTCTCCGGCGCGATAGTCGCCATTGCTCGCGAGCACGGTGATGGCGACCTGGCCCGGCTTGGGGCGAGGCGCCACAACGACGCCTGTCCGCTTCGGGGCTGACGCTCCCGCCGCTCCCAGCACCGCGACGACGGGGAGTTCCGCCCTTTCGCCACCGCCTTCGACCAGGTCGGCTGCATCGACACCCAATGCGTCGGCAATGCGATTCAGCCAGACAATTGAGACCGTCCGTGTGCCGGTTTCGAGGCGCCCGATCGTCTGCGGGGTGGTGGGCGGACTGCACGCCTTCGCAACGTCGTCGAGCGTCATCCCGCGAGCGCGCCGAACTTCCCGAATGCGCGTAATCATACCCTGCTCCCCCACCGATCGAACGAACCAAGATGGTTTTCTCTCTGTCCTACAGTTTCTCCATTGTGGCAAGCCCCAGGCAATTATATACTTTACTTAGCGGGGTTTGCGATGCATCGAGTCGAAGACAGGCCGGCGCTAGTAACCAACGCGGTGACGGACTCCGCGAAAACAGTAGTCCTCAAAGTATTTGATTGTGGTCTCAACGGACCTGCCTATGACCCCGAGGACGTCAGCGACGTCTTTGCCGACGGCTGGCTCAACAGCGAATTTAACTTTGAGCTGCATCTGCATTCGCATCCCATCGACGGGCGTGCTGAACGGGACGCGCATAATCTCATTCTGACGCCCGAGAAGTAGCGGTCGGTCCACGTGGAAGGCGATCCTTTCGCGCGGATCGCCGGAATATCTGCCTTCCACGATTACATCTCCAGCGGAGACAAATGCCGTAAGCAGCGCTTGGTGTTTGTCTATGTTGGCGAACTCATTCAGCGCGTTTAGCGCGCTGTTCCCGAACGGCTTCAAGTCTCGCACCATATCCTGAAGTTCCGGAGAGAGTCTTCTGATTTTGTCCTGAGCGCGCTTGTCCCAAAAACCCTCTTCGGTTTGGGCGATGGGAAAATACACGCGCTTCAGATTTTGAGCGCCGGAGAAGCGGGCAAGGTCGCAGGCGAGAAGATCCAAGGCAGAGCGGAGTTGCTGGATTATCTCTCCGACTATGACCTGGATGTCCTCTGGAAGCGGCTCAAGTTCTAGCAGGAGTGTCCGTTCGCGTCGGACGGGAGAATCCAGAAGGGTGAAGGCGGCGCTGTTGCGCTCGACATAGGCGCGCATCTCGTCTTCGAAGGCCTTGCGATGCCTGAGTGAAGCGCGCACCTTGGCTCTTGGGCCGGAGAACTGTTTCGTCATGTCAAACCGCACAGAACATCAAGAAACCTACTCCGAAGAGGAGACGGTGGCGCGGCGCGAGGCGGCGCTGAAACGGATGCTCCAGACGCCGCACAAGCCGCATAAGACGAAGAAGTCTCGCTAGGGTCTATTGAACGGACCCACCGGGATTGATGATCGCTGGTTGTTCCCGCTTGACGGTCCCCTGTTGTTCAAGGGCGCCAACGATCTGATTAAGACTATTCACCATCTTAAGCATCGCGGTGGGTGTCAGCACAAGCCTCGCTACGGCGACCTTTTTGCCGGTAGGCTTTTTATTCACCCCCGGCTTGAACTCGTCCATGCGATCAACCGTAAAAGTAAAATGCGCGTACTGACCATTGAACGTCATTAGGTGCATGTCGTCGGCGAAAATCTCATTTACTTCTGGGATGTCCTTAAATGGAAAATCAAACGGAGTGGGTCCTTTGCTCATCGGCCTATCCCTCATTACTCATAGTGATCGGCACACACGGAATGTGGATGACCGCTAGGAGCGAGTCCAGCGCTTGCGAGGCTCGCCAATGCGCGGAGCCGCAACGTGATACTTAGGCTGCGAGCGCACCAATCCGCCGATAGGTAAGGCGACGGCCTTCCATTCCCTTGAGGATGGTGGCGGCGCGTTCCGTATCGGACACGTCCTTGGTGGAATAGCGAAGATCGAACTCCGCAAGGTAGCGGTGAACGTGCGTGGCGCTCCAGTGATGGTAGGTGCCAACAATCCCGCGCTTAAGGATTGAGAAGAAGTTCTCTGCGGTGTTGCTGTGATTGCCATTGCCACGGCTGAACTCACGGTTTGAGTGCAGTGTGGTTTCGTGGCTGGCGAACTCTTCGCCGATGCGATTGTAGAAGCGGGCGTCGTCGGTGCGCAGATGCGACGAGCGATGCACGTTCTGGACGATCGCAGAGCGAATGTTGGTGTGGTCAACGTGCGTGATGTGGAACGAACGGGCGCGACCGCCACGCTCAACCAGCGTCACGACTTTCTTCTTGGGAGCAACCTTGCCGCTTAGGCGCTTCTTCTTGAAGCCGCCAAGGAAGGCTTCGTCGCTCTCGACAAACTTGTCGGGGCCACCAAGCGGACCAGTGCCGTTGGCTTCGTCCATTGCTTCACGGATGCGGTGCGCGAGGAACCAAGCGCTTTTGTAGGTCACGCCAAGCATACGGCTAAGCTGGAGGGCGCTCATGCCCTTCTTTGAGGCCGCAATGAGGTGCGTGGCGAGCAACCACTTGTGAAGGGGGATATGGCTGCGCTCCATCACCGTTCCGGTTCGGACAGTGAATTTGTCGCGACAGTCACGGCACAGCCAGTAACCGGCCTGGGTCTTGCCGCCCATCTGCATGGTGTTGGTTGAGCCGCAATGCGGGCAGATCGGCTCACGGTCGGGCCAACGGCTAAGGAAGATATGCTCTTCCGCCTTGGCTTCGTCGTGGAAGATCGGATCGCAGATATTGACGTTCACGGGGCTGCTCCTTGTTGGAGTTTATTACCCGTTATCGTCTGCTAAGTAAAGTATATAATTGCCAAGCCCCAGCCGAATCGAGCGAGCGGAGGCGGAATGGCAAAGTGCACAAATGGTCGGTTGCTGGTCGAACGGGCGATCGATGACGAAGAAGCGCCAAAAGCAAAGTCTCGCCGGGGCCGGCCCGCTCGTTCCGTCACCGTCAATCTGGCAGAGTCCCCTCTCGGCTGGCTTCATTCGCGCGGGTTGGTCACGCGAAGGCAATTCGACGCAGGCGAGAGGCTGCGCGGCGACTGGGAGCGGGCTCAGCTTTCGGCTCGCGTGACGATGGCCTGGGACGCCGCACCAAGGTCCGGCCGGCGGGGAGGATCTGGCGCTGATGTTGACCTAAGTGACTCGCAGATCGACGCGAAGCGCCGCTTTCATTCGGCAATCGATGCCGCCGGGCCCGGTCTCTCCGATATCTTGTGGCGGGTCGTCTGCTCAGGCGAAGGGATGCGCGAGGCAGAAACGGCCTTGGGTTGGCCAGCGCGAGCGGGCAAGCTGGTGCTCACGCTCGCGCTGGACCGCGTCGCGGATTATTATCTCATCGCCTAGCGGTGGCCGCTGGCACCCTTCTGACCGTGCTTCCGCGCGTGCGAACCCATTTCGTTCGTGCGCCCGGTCATCGAGGCCTTTTTATGCTCCGACTGCCGTTCACGGACCGTCGGGTCATGCAAGTTGTCCCGGGCTTTGTCCTTGCCACTGTGGCTGCGCATTGCATTTCTCCCATGCTATGTGCGCCACCAACGAATCCGCGGAGGGGAATGTCCGCGGTTCGACCCGCAGCGGGAGGCAGTTCATCATGATTCTCTTCGGATCCACTTTGTCGCCGTTCGTCCGGAAGTGCGTCGCCTTCGCGACCGAAAAAGGCATCGAGCTGGAGGTCAGACCGACGCGGATCGCCGATGCCGATCCGGACTTCTGCGCGGCGAGCCCGTTCCGGAAGATGCCGGCGCTGAAAGACGGGGATTATTGTCTCGCCGACTCCAGCGCTATTTGCCACTACCTGGATGCGAAATACCCAGACCCGCAGCTCATCCCGTCCGAGCCGAAAGCCCGCGGCACAACAGTCTGGTTCGACGAATTTGCCGATACCGTCCTATTTGGTTGCGGACAGAAAGTGTTCTTCAACCGGGTGGTCGCGCCGCGCTTTCTCAGCCGGCCGGGCGACGAAGCCGCGGCCGAGACCGCACTCCGTGACGAGCTCCCGCCGATCCTCGACTATCTCGAAAGCGTCGTGCCGGAAGATGGCGGTTACCTGGTTGGCAGTTCGCTGACGCTCGCGGACATTTCCGTCGCGAGCCCTTTCGCGAATTTCATCCACCTGGGCGTGGAGTTCGACGCTGCCAAACATCCTCGCGCCAAGCGATACGTAGAGCGCATGCTTGCTCGCCCAAGCTTCAGCCCGCTGATCGAGCGCGAGGCGGCGTTCCTCGAACGCACGGCTGTACCCGCCGAATAAGAAGGGCGCCGCGTCCGTGGGCAACGGGCGCAGCGCCTTCCCGAAAGTTCAAGCGTCAGCTGTTGTCGCTCGACCCTTCAATGTCGCTATCGCTATCTTGCGAGCGCTCGGTTCCGCGCTCGATATCGCCCTGATCGGCAGCGCCCTGCCCCTGTTCGGCAAACCCGCTCTCGGGGCTACCGTCCTTTTGCAGATATTCGCCCGAATCCTGACCCTGACTGCCGACAAACCCGCCTGAGCTTTCGCCTGGCTGCTGGCTTGACTGCTGGCCTTCGGGTTGCAGGTCCTGCTCCTGCCGATCGGCTTTATCGAGTTCCTGCTCCACGCTTTTGCCCTCAGATTGCTGCCGGGACTGATTGTCCTGCTGCTGGCTGATCGGGGGCTGCTGGCCACTACCTTCGTTCTGATCACGCTCTGCCATACTGTCCTCCATTGAGCGCCGATTGCTCTCAAGGTCTAAAACAGGGGCGGAGGCGCTGCCGTTCCCGCCGTGCTAGCCGGATTGCGACGAACGGACGCGCCGGACTTCTTTTCGCGACGAACAGAAAGAGCCGGCAAAGAAAAAGGCCGCCGGATCGCTCCAGCGGCCTCAATCTTCAGTCGAGCCTGAAGTGCGAGCTTACTGCTCGTCTTCAGTTGCCTCAGCCGGCTCGGATGCTTCCGCTGCGGCTTCGGCTTCGGCCGGAGCAGCGGCTTCTTCGGTTGCCTCGGGAGCGAGCTCCTCGGCAGCCGGAGCGGCTTCTTCCTCGAACATCTGGGCAAGAACGTCGACGCCCTGAGCCTGCAGGTCGGCCTCTTCCGGCGAACGCGCGACGTTGACCTTCACGGTCACCGCGACTTCCGGATGCAGCGCAACCTTCACGTCGTGGACGCCGATGTTCTTGATCGGACGATCGAGAACGACCTGGCTCTTGGTGACCTTGGCGCCTTCGGTTTCAAGCGCTTCGACGATGTCGCGGGCCGAAACCGAACCGTAAAGCTGGCCGGTGTTCGACGCCTGGCGGATCAGCTTCACAGTCTTGCCGTCGACGCCCTTCGCGGCCTTCTCGGCATCCGTGCGGCGATCGGCGTTATCAGCCTCGATCTTCGCGCGGTTGGCTTCGAAAACCTTGCGGTTCGACTCGTTGGCGCGGAGCGCCTTCTTGTTCGGCAGCAGATAGTTGCGCGCGAAACCGTTCTTGACGTTCACGACATCGCCGATGCCGCCAAGCTTTTCGACACGCTCGAGCAGGATGACTTCCATGTCTCTTGCTCCTTATTTCACGATGTAGGGAAGCAGGCCGATGTGGCGGGCGCGCTTGATCGCCTTCGCCAGCTCACGCTGCTTCTTGGTGGACACCGCAGTGATGCGGCTCGGAACGATCTTGCCACGCTCAGACATGAAGCCCTGCAGCAGGCGGACGTCCTTGTAATCGATCTTGGGGGCGTCCTTGCCGGAGAACGGGCAGCTCTTGCGGCGGCGGAAAAATGCACGTGCCATCGCTTAGGCCTCCATCTCTTCGCCACGGGGGGCGCGGTCACCACGATCACCACGATCACCACGATCACCACGATCGCCGCGGTCACCACGGAAGCCGCCACGGTCGCCATCGCCGCGCGGACCGCGCTCACGATCGCGCTCGCCACGGCGCATCATCGCGGACGGGCCGCTCTCATGCTCGTCGACGCGAATGGTGAGGAAACGGATCACGTCTTCGTTGATGTTCGTCTGGCGCTCAAGCTCGGCAATGGCCGGCGCCGGCGCATCGATGTCGAGCGCGACGTAGTGGGCCTTGCGGTTCTTGGCGATGCGGTAGGAAAGGTTGCGAAGACCCCAGGTCTCCGTCTTGACGATCTTACCGCCATTGTCGGTAACGATCTTGGTAGCGTTTTCCGCCAGCGCATCGACCTGGGCCTGGGCCAGATCCTGACGCGCGAGGAAAACATGCTCGTAGAGCGGCATGTTTTGCTTCTCACTGTTGGCCGATCGCTGACGTGCCCCAGTGGCACGCCCCTCCGGCTGTCTTCCAAAAACAACGGGCGCGTAGGGAGCCCCTCCGCGCCAGCGCCGCGCCTATGGCTCAATGGCCGTGAAAAGGCAAGCCGCGGCGGCGGTTAGGGACAAGCGGCCGGGCAGGAGCTGAGGCGCTGGAGCAGGTCGCCGATCTGGCGCGCTTGCGACGGCGTCAGCTTCGATTGAACCGCTTCCCGGATCGCGCCGGCATAGATCGGCCACATAGACTTTCGCAGATCCTCGCCCTTCGGCGTCGCTCGCACCCATTGGCATCGCGCATCTTCCGAACAGCGTTCGCGCTCGACGACGCCCGCGGACGCCATGCGATCGATCAGCCGGGACAGATTATATTGGGCGAGCAGCAGCCGGTCCTGAAGGTCGCGGGGCCGCAGCGGCCCGCCCCGCTCCAGTTCCAGGAGCACGTCATACCATTCGAGCGGAGGCAGATCGGCAGTTCTTAGCGCACGCTCCACCTTGGAAAGCGTGCTCCGGTGCGCGCGAATCAGCTGAACCCAGGCGCGTTCCGCAGCCTCGGTGCAGGCGTTCGTCCGGTCTTCCGTGCAGATGTCCATGGGCCGGAATTCTAGCCAATTCATGCACTTGCATCAATCTTGACGTTTCTATGCGATTGCATCTAAATATATATGCACTTGCATGGAATGGAGTCGGAAATGCCGAAACACCTTCGCCTGATCAGTCACAAGCTTTGCCCCTACGTCCAGCGGGCCGTCATCGTCGCGAAGGAGAAGGGCATTTTGTACGAGCGGGTCGATATCGACCTCGCGAACAAGCCCGACTGGTTCCTGGCGATCTCGCCGACCGGGAATGTACCGGTTCTCGAAGTCACACATGAAGACGGAACGCAGGACATCTTGTTCGAGAGCGCCGTCATCGCCGAATATCTCGACGAGATTTCGGAAGACCGCCTGCTTCCTTCAGAGCCACTCGCCCGTGCCCGCGAGCGTGCGTGGATCGAGTTCGGTTCGGCGGCACTGGGCGACATCTACCAGCTCTATGTCGCGCAGGACCGTGAGCAATTCGAGAAGGCTCTGGCTTCCATCGACAGCAAGCTGGCGCAGGTCGAGCCCGAGCTCGGCGGCACCTATTTCGCCGGCGGGCATTTCGGCCTCGTCGACGCGGCTTTCGCGCCGGTCTTCCGTTACTTCGACGTCTTCGAACGCCGGGCGGAATTGAACGTCCTCGAGCGCCGCCCGAAGGTTCGCGCCTGGGCTAACGTCCTGCTCAAGCGGCCCTCCGTCACCGAAGCCGTTCCAGGCAACTATTCCGACCTCCTCGTCGATTTCATCAAGGCCAAGAGATCGCATCTTGCCGGCCTCATCGATTCCGACCTCCTCGTAGCGGCCTAGCACGCAGCCGCTACGTTCGGCGCCGCGGGACACTCCCCCTCGCCCGCGGCGCCAACCCCCTCTCGTTGTGCGAAAGCACACGCCATGGCACATGGGTGCCATGGCGACGCACCTGAAATCGATTGAGCCGACGAAGGACCCGCTGGAGGATCTCAGCCTCCCCGGCTGGCTCTATTTCGACCCGGAATTTTTCGATGCCGAGAAAAGCGCGTTCCTTCGCGCTGCCCCGCAAATCGTCTGCCATGAGAGCGAGATCGCTCAGCCGGGCGATTGGCGCACGCTGGAGTATCTCGGAGAGAGCATCATCGTCATTCGCGGCGACGATGGCGAGATCCGCGCTTTCTCGAACGTCTGCCGGCATCGCGGGTCGCGGCTGGTCGATGGCAAAGCGGGATGCTCGAAGGTCCTGACCTGTCCCTACCATGCGTGGAGCTTTTCGCGTGACGGGCGCCTCGTCGGCGTTCCGCACCGGCAGGAATATCCGGGGCTGCAGACGGAGAAGCTCGGACTTTTCCCTGTCGCGCTCGAGAACTGGCGCGGTTTCCTGTTCATCACGCTCGAGCCAGGCGTGCCATCGGTGGCCGAGATCATGGCGCCCTACGAGGAAGAGATTGAGCCTTATCGCTTCAGGGAATTGAGGGCGCTTCAACAGGTTCGCCTGCGGCCGCGGCCGCTCAACTGGAAGACGATCGCCGACAATTATTCCGACCACCTCCACATTCCGGTCGGCCATCCCGGCCTGACCCGCCTGTTCGGCCGAAGCTACCGGATCGAGGCGCAGGAGTGGGTCGACAAGATGGAAGGCGACCTGGTCGAGAAGGAGTCGGCCAATCCGTCAGAGCGGATTTACCAGCACCATCTGCCGAGGGTCGATCACCTGCCGGAGAGCCATCAGCGCAAGTGGCTCTATTACAAGCTGTTCCCGAACGTCGCGTTCGACATCTATCCGGACCAGGTCGACTTCATGCAATTTCTGCCGGTCAGCGCGACAGAGAGCGTCATCCGGGAGATCAGCTATGCGCTTCCCGACGACCGTCGCGAGATGACGGCGGTGCGCTATCTCAACTGGCGCATCAATCGCCGGGTGAACGCCGAGGACACCGAGTTGATCACCCGAGTGCAGCTCGGAATGCAGTCGCCGGCCTACGTTGCGGGACCACTCGGGACGAGCGAAGTCTGCCTGCGCAGCTTCGCCTCGAAGCTCAGGCGGATGATCCCGGAGGCGCGGCAGGAATCACCACCGCCGGCAGGTTGGTCTCGGCACTCGAATTGAAGCGCCGCATTCCGGCCCGGATGATGAGGCCGACGGCCAACAGTGCGATGCACCAGAGATCGGCTTCAAGACCGGTCCCGTAAATTCCGAAGGCCAGGAACAGGATCGCCCCCACTACAACTGACCGAGTGCCGAGCGTCGAGCTTGTCTTCCAGGCCACGAATGCGCCGGCAAAATACAAGAGAACGATGGCCGCCGTCGAAAGCAGGATGATGAACGTATAAAGATCGGCGGTAGAGCGGCTGCTGTTCGCGAAAACGAGCAGGATGCAAAGCACCGACCCGACGATTTGCGAGAAATAAGGCGTGTTCGCGCCGCGCGTCCGGGTCATCACCGACGGAAGGTCCCCTCGCAGGGCCATTGAATAGCCCAGTTCGCCGGTAACCAGGATCAGGCCGTTCAGGCAGCCGATAGCGCTGACCGCGATCGCGAGCGCCGCAAGAGACGCCGCGCCGTGGCCCCAGCGGGACGCAAGAGCGTCGGCGAACGGGGCCGGAGATGCCACGATGACGTCCGGCGGTAGGAGCAACTGGATGCCTGTCCCGGCGAGCATGTAAAGAACGACAACAAAGACGGTCCCACCGAAGATCGCGCGCGGAAGCGTCCGCTCCGGATTCCGGACCTTGCACACGGGAGCCGTGGCGGATTCAAACCCGGTCAGCGCGTAAAACGTCATGGCGGTGGCCGCCGCGATATTCGCGAAAGTGACCGGCGCCGGCGCAAGGGGCTGGTAGCCAGCTCCACTCGCGCCGCGCTCGAACAGCAGGGAAATTACCGCCAGGAGCGGCAGCACCTTGATCGCCACGGTCAGGATTTGCAGGCCGCCGACCGCCCGTGCCCCGATCGCATTGTAGGCCGTCAAGATGACGACGGAGGCAATCGCTACTGGAACAACCGAGGCGGGTCCGCCGAACGGTGGTCCGATGAACGAGAGGGTCGAGCCAACTGCAATCGCGAGCGACGCGAGCGCGACCCAGTTGGACACCCAGAAGCTCCACGCGACCAGAAAGCCGACCGTGGGCCCGAATTGCCGCTCGATATTGGCCTGGATCCCATCGCCCCCGCACTGCGAAAGCCGGGCGAGCGCGAAGGCCACGCAGAGCATTCCAAAGCCGCTGACGAGCCAGCCGATCACAGCATTCCTGCCAAGAGGCGCAAGGCTCACCGGAAGCATGAAGATTGCGGCGCCGATGATCGTCCCGATTACCAGGGCCGAGGTCATCCAGATGCCCATTTTGCCTTCGTCGCTGTCTTCCATCGCACTGCTCCCCCGCAGTTTCGAACGGACGCTGACTACATACGCAACTGGATACCTACTCTCGGGCCTTCGCCCGCTTCATCAGGAAGTACACCGGAATGCCCGTCGCGAGCAGTGCCGCGCCCCATGCCGTCGCCTGCCCGCCCGCTCCGTAGAATGTCCAGAGAGCATAAGTCGCGCCTACAAGCGCTGCGGCCGTGACTGCAGCTCCCTTCGCCTGTCCCCGTTTCAGGAGGGCAAGCATCGTCAGGGCCCCGGCGAGGTACAGTACCAGCGTCGCCGCCGTCGCGAGCAGGATGATGAATGAGTAGATTTCGATCATTCCACTGCTGAGGTTGGTCGCGATCAGCGCGACGCTGAGGAAGCATCCCAGGATCTGCGCGTAAACGGGCGCACCCTTCTCGTTCACCCTGGCAAAGAATTTCGGGAAGACGCCGCGCTCTGCAAGCACCAGCGGAACTTCCGCCTGGAGGAACACCCACCCATTGAGCGCACCCAATGCGCTGATCGCCGCGAAGGCCGCGATGACCTTGCCGGCCTCTGAGCCCCAGACGCGGCTCATCAAGTCCGCGAGCGGGGCGGTCGACTTTGCCGCAACCTCCGACGGCAGAAGCAGGAAAACCGCGAAGGTCACCAGCACGTAGATGATTCCTACGAACAAGGTCCCGATCAGCGTCGCCCTGGCAATCGTCCGCCCTGGATCGATTACTCGACCGGCCGGAACCGTCCCTGCTTCAAAGCCCTGCATCGCCCAAAGCGCAAGCGCGGCTGAGCCGGCAATTGCTGCACCCCCGACGGGCATGGGCGCGATGTTCGCTGTGCCTGCGGCGGACGCATCACCGCCACCAAAAACCACGGCCGCCAGCAGGATCACCGCAAGAAGCGGTATGATCTTGAGCACGGTCGTGACGATCTGCACCGACCCGGAAGCCCTGACGCCGCGTAGAGCGACGGCCGTCATCGCTATGACCAATGCGATCGCGGTCAACGGACCGGCTGCCGGGCGGGCAAAGAATTCCGGAGCGAAGGGCTCCAGATAGCTCACCAGCCCGATGCCGATGGCGGCATTGGTGACCCACTGCGAAATCCAGTAGGCCCACATGACGAAGAACCCGGCCATCGGACCGAATGCGCTGGCGATATAGTCGTACGGCCCGCCGGCGTTCGGGATCGTCCGCGCAAGCTCCGCGAAGACATACGCCAGGCAAAGCGCGCCGCCGACGGTAATCGCCCAGCCGTAGAGCGCATTCCAGCCGTACGGAGCAAGCGCAGCCGGAAGCAGGAAGATGCCGGTCCCGATTGTATTGCCGATGACGAGAGCGAGGCAGGTCCAGAAGCCGATCTGACGCGGCGGCGCCTGTATCTCGTGAGTCATTGCCGCAAGGTGTTGCAGCTTCACGGCCCCTGTGCAATCGGCGCGGCCTTCAAGTCAGACGGGGTCCAAATGCGCGCATTCCTTTTTCCGGGTCAGGGCAGCCAGTCGGTCGGCATGGGCGCAACGCTCGCCGAGGCAAGCCAGGCCGCGCGCGACACCTTCGCCGAGGTGGACGAGGCGCTCGGCCAGAACCTCTTCCGGCTGATGCGCGAAGGCCCCGAGGATGAGCTCAAGCTCACCGAAAATGCTCAGCCCGCGATCATGGCCAATTCGCTCGCAGTGTTTGCAGCGCTGACGAAGGAAGGCGGCGTCGATCTCGCGAAAGCCGCGAATTTCGTCGCCGGTCACAGCCTCGGCGAATATTCCGCGCTCGCCGCCGCCGGCTCATTCGATCTGCCGACCACGGCGAAGCTGCTGAAGCTGCGCGGTCAGGCGATGCAGCGGGCCGTTCCCGTCGGACAGGGCGCGATGGCCGCGCTTCTGGGCGCCGATTTGGAACTCGCTCGCCGCATCGCCGAAGCGGCGGCGAAAGGCGAAGTCTGCACCGTCGCAAACGACAACGATCCGAGCCAGGTCGTGCTCTCGGGTCATAAGGGCGCGATCGACCGCGTCGTCGAGATCGCGAAGGAAATGGGCGCCAAGCGCGCCATTCCCCTGCCCGTCTCAGCCCCGTTCCACTGCCCGCTGATGCAGCCTGCTGCCGAAGCGATGCGCGATGCGCTCAGCTACGTTGTTGTCGGCGATCCCGTTGTACCGGTCTTCGCCAATGTCACCGCTCAGCCGGAAAGCGATCCCGACACGATCCGCAACCTGCTGGTCGAGCAGGTCACGGGAATGGTCCGCTGGCGTGAGAGCGTGCTCAACATGGGCGAAGCCGGCGTCGAGGAATTCGTCGAACTTGGCGGCAAGGTGCTCGGACCGATAGTCAAGCGCATCCTGCCCGACGTGAAAGTCACGAGCGTGGTTTCGATCGAAGACCTCGAAGCGCTCGCGAAGGAGATTGCATGATGTTCGATCTGACCGGCATGACTGCGCTGGTGACCGGCGCTTCAGGCGGGCTCGGCAGCTCGATAGCCAAGTCCCTTGCCGCACAGGGTGCGCGCCTCGCGGTTTCGGGCAGCAATGTCGAGAAGCTTGAGGCTTTCCGCTCGGGCCTCGGCGGCGACCATGTCGCCCTCCCCTGCAACCTCTCCGACGGCGCAGCGGTCGACCAGCTCGTTCCGCAGGCGGTCGAGGCGCTCGGCGGCAAGCTCGATATCCTCGTCAACAATGCGGGCGTCACCAAGGACAACCTCCTCATGCGCATGAAGGACGAGGAGTTCGAGGACGTCATCCGCATCAATCTCGAAGCCGCCTTCCGCCTCATGCGCGCAGCCGCCAGGCCGATGATGAAGGCCCGCTTCGGCCGCATCATCTCGATCACGTCCGTCGTCGGCCTCACCGGCAACCCAGGACAGGCGAATTACGTCGCGTCGAAGGCGGGCCTCATCGGCATGACGAAATCGGTCGCGCAGGAGCTCGCGAGCCGCGGAATCACTGTCAACGCAATCGCCCCCGGTTTCATGACGTCCGCAATGACCGACGCGCTCAACGATCAGCAGCGCGAAGGCATCCTTTCGCGCATTCCGCTCGGCCAGATGGGCACCGGCGACGATATCGGTGCAGCGGTGGTCTATCTCGCTTCGAAGGAAGCCGGATACGTCACGGGCCAGACGATCCACGTCAACGGCGGGATGGCGATGCCGTAATGCCACGCCTTCCGGCGGGTTAAATCTCTCTTACTCCAGTCCTTGTCGTGGCCTGAACGCCACCTATATCGCCCCCGAAATCAACACTTCGGCTGCCTGTTCGGGGCCGAAGAGGGGCTTTGGAGAGAGGGACTGAAATATGGCCAAGGTCATTGGCATCGACTTGGGCACGACCAACAGCTGCGTTGCTGTGATGGAAGGCGGCAAGCCCAAGGTCATCGAGAATAGCGAAGGCGCGCGGACGACCCCCTCGGTCGTCGCATTCACCAAGGACGGCGAGCGCCTCGTCGGCCAGCCGGCCAAGCGCCAGGCGGTCACCAACCCGGACAATACGGTTTTCGCGGTGAAGCGCCTGATCGGCCGCCGCTACGACGATCCGATCACCAAGAAGGATACGGAGCTCGTCCCCTACAAGATCGTCAAGGGCAACAATGGCGATGCTTGGGTCCAGGCCGGCGGCAAGGATTATTCGCCGTCGCAGATTTCCGCCTTCATCCTGCAGAAGATGAAGGAAACCGCCGAGGCCTATCTCGGCGAGACCGTCACCCAGGCGGTCATCACCGTTCCCGCTTACTTCAACGACGCGCAGCGCCAGGCGACCAAGGATGCCGGCCAGATCGCGGGCCTTGAAGTGCTTCGCATCATCAACGAGCCGACCGCGGCCGCGCTGGCCTATGGCCTCGAGAAGGAAGAGGGCAAGACGATTGCCGTCTACGACCTTGGCGGCGGCACGTTCGACATCTCCGTCCTCGAGATTGGCGACGGCGTGTTCGAGGTGAAGTCGACCAACGGCGACACCTTCCTCGGCGGTGAGGACTTCGACGCCCGGATCGTCAATTTCCTGGCCGACAAGTTCAAGGCGAAGGAAAACATCGATCTTCGCACGGACCGTCTCGCGCTTCAGCGCCTCAAGGAAGCGGCCGAGAAGGCGAAGATCGAGCTGTCTTCGGCCCAGACGACCGAGATCAACCAGCCGTTCATCACCGCCCGCATGGAAGGCGGCGCAACCACCCCGCTTCACCTTGTCGAGACGATCACCCGCACCGACCTCGAGAAGCTGGTCGACGACCTCATCCAGCGCACCATCGAGCCCTGCAAGAAGGCGCTCAAGGACGCCGGGCTCGAGGCGAAGGACATCGCTGACGTCGTGCTCGTCGGCGGCATGACCCGCATGCCGCGCGTTCGTGAGAAGGTGAAGGAATTCTTCGGCCGTGAGCCGCACACCGGCGTGAATCCGGACGAAGTCGTCGCCATGGGCGCGGCGATCCAGGCCGGCGTCCTTCAGGGCGACGTCAAGGACGTCCTCCTGCTCGACGTGACCCCGCTGTCGCTCGGCATCGAGACGCTGGGCGGCGTGTTCACCCGGATGATCGACCGCAACACGACCATCCCGACCAAGAAGGGCCAGGTCTTCTCGACCGCCGAGGACAATCAGAACGCGGTGACGATCCGCGTCTTCCAGGGCGAGCGCGAGATGGCCGCGGACAACAAGATGCTGGGCCAGTTCGACCTGGTCGGCATTCCGCCCGCTCCGCGCGGCGTTCCCCAGATCGAGGTGACGTTCGACATCGACGCCAACGGCATCGTGCACGTGACCGCCAAGGACAAGGGCACCGGCAAGGAGCAGCAGATCCGCATCCAGGCGTCCGGCGGCCTTTCCGACAGCGACATCGACAAAATGGTCCAGGAAGCCGAGCAATTCGCCGAGGACGACAAGAAACGTCGCGCTGCGGCCGAGGCCAGGAACCAGGCCGAAAGCCTCATCCACACGACCGAGCAGCAGCTCCGTGAGCATGGCGACAAGGTCGATGCATCGGTGAAGACCGAGATCGAGACGGCGCTGGCGGAAGCCAAGACTGCGGTCGAAGGCGGCGATGCCGAGCAGATGACGCAGAAGACGCAGGCGCTTGCTCAGGCCGCGATGAAGCTCGGCGAGGCCATGTACAAGGCCCAGCAGGAGCAAGGTGCGGCCGGCGGTGAGGCCGGTGCAGAAGCCGGAGAGTCTTCGGCGCAGCCCGACGAAGAAGTCGTCGACGCGGAATTCTCCGAGGTCGACGAAGAGAATAAGGGCTAAAGGCGATGCCGGCTGTAACTCAGCCGGTGTCAGCCGCGCGTACCGGGGGCGTGTAAGTGGATCAGGATTATTACTCTGTCCTTGGCGTGCAGCGCACGGCGGACCCTGAGACGATCAAGGCCGCCTATCGCAAACTCGCCAAGGAGCATCATCCTGACCGTCACAACGGCTGCAGCCAGCGTGAGGCCCAGTTCAAGGCGATCAGCGAAGCCTATGAGTGCCTGAAAGACCCGCAGAAGCGGGCAGCCTACGACCGCTTCGGCAAAGCTGCGTTCCAGAATGGCGGCGGCGGCGATCCCTTTGGCGGCGCAGGTGGCTTCGAAAGCTTCTCCGACATCTTCTCGTCGATCTTCGGCGAGTTCGCAGACCGGCAGCATGGGCGCCAAAATCCGGCACGCGGCGCGGACCTCCGCTACGACCTGGAATTGTCGCTAGAGGATGCGTTCGCCGGCACCGAAGCCAACATTTCGATCGAGGCACTCGCCCAATGCGAGAATTGCGAGGGCCGCGGCTGCAACGCTGAAGATTGCGCGAAGACTTGCGGGACCTGCGGCGGCGCGGGCCGCGTTCGCGCGCAACAGGGTTTCTTCATGGTCGAGCGCGGCTGCCCGACCTGTCGTGGAAGCGGCGAAGTCATCGCCGATCCGTGCCATGCCTGCGAAGGCGAAGGGCGCGCACTCAAGCGGCGCAAGCTGTCGGTGAAGATTCCCGCAGGCGTCGACGAAGGCACGCGCATCCGCGTTGCAGGCGAAGGCGAGGCAGGCGTTCGCAACGGACCGGGCGGCGACCTCTACATCTTCGTCCACATGAAGCGGCATCCGATCTACGCTCGCGAGGGTACGACCCTGGTCGCGGAATGCCCGGTGACGTTCACGACGGCGGCCCTCGGCGGAATGATCAGCCTGCCCGGCATCGACGGAAATGCGATCGATCTGAAGATCCCCGCAGGCATCCAGTCGGGCGAACAGCTTCGCCAGCGTGGGTCGGGCATGAGCGTCCTGAACGGGCGCGGACGCGGCGATCTCGTCGCGCGCGTGCTGGTCGAAACGCCGACCAAGCTCAGCACGAAGCAGAAGAAGATCCTGGAGGAATTCCGCGAAACCGAGACCGGAGACGAATGCCCGGCTTCGAAGAGCTTTTTCAGCCGAATTCGCGAGATGCTCAGCTAGGCGGCTGAGTTCCCGAACACGCGCTCGAAGATCGTGTCCACTTCCTTGAGGTGATAGTCGAGGTTGAACAGGCTCTCGAGCTGCTCGGCGCTGAGCTTTGCGCTTACCTCAGGGTCGTTCTTCAGCAGGTCGAGCAATGAAAGCTGGCCGTCGGACTCCCACACCTTCATCGCGTTGCGCTGGACTAGCGAGTATGAATCTTCGCGGCTGAGCCCGGCCTGGGTCAATGCCAGCAGCACGCGCTGCGAGTGGATAAGGCCGCCCATGCGGTTGAGGTTCTTTTCCATCCTCTCCGGATAGACGAGCAGCTTGTCGACGACGCTGGTCAGGCGCGCGAGAGCGAAATCCAGCGTAATCGTTGCGTCTGGGCCAATGAAGCGCTCGACCGACGAGTGGGAGATATCCCGCTCATGCCAAAGCGCGACATTCTCCATCGCCGGGACGACGGCGCTGCGGACCACGCGCGCAAGGCCCGTCAGGTTCTCCGTCAGAACCGGATTGCGCTTGTGTGGCATTGCCGAGCTGCCCTTCTGGCCCGGCGAGAAATATTCCTCGGCCTCCAGCACCTCGGTGCGCTGGAGATGACGGATCTCGGTCGCAAGGCGCTCGATTGACGAGGCAATGACGCCCAGTGTCGCGAAAAACATCGCGTGGCGGTCGCGCGGGATGACCTGCGTCGAGATCGGCTCGGGCGTCAGACCCAGCTCGCTTGCGACATGCGCCTCGATTTCCGGTCGCACGTTGGCGAAAGTCCCGACCGCTCCCGAGATGGCGCAGGTTGCGATGTCATCGCGAGCCGCAACCAGGCGAGAGTGATCACGGTCGAATTCGGCATAGGCCTGCGCCAGCTTGAGACCGAACGTCGTAGGCTCGGCGTGGATTCCGTGGCTGCGTCCGATTGTCGGCGTCATCTTGTGTTCGAACGCACGCTTCTTCAGCGCAGCCAGCAACGCGTCGAGGTCCTGGATCAGCAGATCGGCCGCTTGCTTGAGCTGCACAGCTAGCGCCGTGTCCAGCACGTCCGAGCTGGTCATACCCTGGTGCAGCCAGCGCCTCTCCGGCCCCAGCTTGTCGCCCGCCCAGGTCAGGAAGGCGATTACGTCATGCTTGGTGACGGCTTCGATCTCGTCGATGGCCGCGACATCGATCTCGCCGAGCACGTCCCTATCGTACGCTGCACGGATCTTCGCGGCGTCTTCGGCCGGGATCATCCCGACCTTACCCATCGCCTCAGCAGCGAAGACCTCGATGGCGAACCAGATGCGGTAGCGGTTTTCGGGCGACCAGATGGCCGTCATGTCGGGGCGGGAATAGCGGGGTACCATGCCTGGGGCGGCTAGCAGAGCGGACCGGAAGCTTCAAATGAGCGCCTGGGCTAATGTCTGCTTTGGGTGGAAAGCGGACATTCGCCACAGTAATCTAACTGGATGGTTGGCGTCGATGTTCGGCTCGCGATGGCCCTTATGCTGATTTGCACAGCCGCTTGCTCCCGCGAGCTGACCGAAGCGGAAGCTCAGCAAAAGGCCGATGAGTTTGCCCGGAGCAAGTTCTCGATGGGCGACCTAGCCAAGCAGAACATCGAGACTGTCGAGGAATCCGATAGCTTCGAAGTATCTTACTCACCAAAAGGCGAAGCCGCGTTCGGTGGGCCGTTGATTGTGGCGATCGATAAGCGAACCGGCGAGCCACAATTGGTTGCGGCCTATCAGTGACGGACCACTTTCTAATGTCTGCAATGGGTCGAAAGCTGCCACTACGCTAATGGCAGGAATGGGTGGAAAGCGGACATTGGCGCTTGCTCAATCGGGTCGAATGAATTGGTTCGCCATCGCTACGGCAGTCTACTTCTTCGAGACCTTAACTTCAGCGTTTTGAACCGACCGTACGGCGTAGCCATT